>CWGO01000012.1_pt2 | contig 59125 bp, 47 predicted proteins | sample 682281 | NCBI WGS metagenome assembly CWGO01 (sample SAMEA3735799, study PRJEB9488) | human gut metagenome | biome: ENVO:mammalia-associated habitat; material: ENVO:feces | place: Malawi | collected 2009-02-27 | reverse complement strand
GGTAAGGCGAAGCCGCCACCCGGCTTTTTTTTGGTTCATACCAGGTTAGCGTGAATCTTCGCCAAACACCCAGCCCCCCTAAAGCTCATCAATAATATACTGGAAGCTACAGGTCGACGTGAGCTGCCCGGAGCCAATGTTGCGGGTGTTCACCGCTACATTAATGTCATGAAGCTCAACATCGGTTATCGGATGATCAACGGCGCTGGTCGTGACGCTCGACTGGTCGCAGCCCAGCACATTGAGCGTAATACCCGATGAGACAAAACGGCAATAAGCGCCACGGTTGTCAAATTTGCTGCCATCGCACAGTTTCCCCCCCTCCATCAAATAGGTATGTAACGTGCGATTCACCGTGCCACCGGTGGCATCAAGCATGAGGGTTGTTTTCTGTTTCGAAACGTTCGCATCCCAGGAGATATCAAAAGTATCAACGGGAATTTTCGGGCAAACTGAGCTGCGCGTATCCGGCGCGCTATAGGTTTCCCCAGAAACCAGATCCTCAGCGGTGCTATGAGTGGCGGCCAGCCACGGGCAACCATAATTGTCGCTTTGTACGGTAATATCAACGGTATAATAACCGCAGCCATTCCAACTTGAGGGGAGGTTTTTACAGTTGGATTTCGAAATGCTGTTATCAAAATCCCGCAGAACAATAGTCGGTGCGGGGTCAGGCCCGGTCCAGGAGAGTAAGGTCGCAGTAGCTCCTTTTCTTGCCATTCCTGAGAATTTCCAGGAACCATAGTACACGCCATCAGGCGTGGTTACTGTAGAGTTCAGTATAACCGCTCTATCCGCATAACTAGGGCCAATACCATAATATAGCGTGGTGCTCCCAAACGTCGCTTTCAGCATGGGTCTGGCCGATACCGAACCACCATAAACGGCAATCAGCAGCAAAAATAAAGTCCGTATTATTTTCATTATAAATACTCAAATGTGGCTAGCGCACTTGCAGAGAACCTTCCCGGGATCAGGTCCTCGCCGGGAAGACGTTGTACCCAGGCATTCAGGCTTAGCGTATTTTTCCCCGTCACCAGCGTAAATACCGCACCGCTTTCGTTATTAATGCCCACGGGAACGCCGGATAGCGTTTCAATGCCAATCCCGATCCCGGAAGCGCCTGAATAGCTATCGATGGCCAGGATACCGCGCATTCCGGTCGCTTCGGTTCCAGTGAAAATTACCTGCACTCCGTTACTCAGCGCCGAATCGCAATCTGTTAGTTCAAACACCAAAGGTTTGCGGGCAGACTGGCCGCCGGGAATAAAGTCAGAAGCATCAAGCGATGAAAAATCGACTTCAGCAATATCGGCTCCCTGCATTGTTAAGGTACACGGACTGGCGACCAGACTACCGGAAAAATGCAGATTATCTGCCGCTGAGACCGGCAATATCAGCGTCCCCCAGAGGATGAAGACCACGCCGTGTAATAACGTCTGTTTTTTAACCATTACTGATAATCCACCTGTAATGTTGCCGTCGCATCGAAGTCACCTTCTGTCAGCGAGGCTCCGCTCTTTTTAACCGGTATGGCTTTCAGAACAGGTGCCGACTGCTCATTTACAGTAATGGTGGACCCCAACGTAAACGGTTGGTCGTTCTGCCGAAGTTCAATCCCCAGCCCCGCCACACTGGTGTTTATCGCTGCCTGATTAAAATCAGTCACAGAGCCGCTTAGTGTCAGGGTCATCGCCATCGTCTCATCGCGCACCGTTGAATCACAGGTGATCTCATACGGAACATTCTGCGCATAACGCGTACCATCTATTTTATTAATCAGCAGGTTACCGAACTTAACGTCGATCGTCTGATTATGGCTAATCGTGCAATTCGGCGGTGATATTAACGTACCGTGAAACTTAAGATTCTCAGCCGACTGCGCGGCAAAACTGCTGCTTATTAACACCATCAAAGCCATTTTTTTCATTGGTAATCCACCACCAGCGTAGCGCCTGCGTTAAACGCGCCACCTGTTAACGTTACGCCATTATCTTTGACAGGAATCGCCTCGATGGCCGGACCGCTGCCACCGCTGTATTGAAATGACAACCATTGCGTATTGCCGGGTGAAACCAGCGCGCCATCCGTGGCGGTTTGCAGACGGATACCCAATCCATCGACATCGGTTTGTAATACCGACTCGCCATTGATAATCACGGCACTTCCCTGAATCTGTAACTTCAGGTAATCACTCACTCTGCCGTTACAGCTCAGGCTATAGCCCACCGCCTGCCGATAATTCACCCCATCCACTTTCGTCGTCAACACATTGCCAAATTCCACCTCACCGCCAGTCACACTACAGGGCGGCGCGGCATTAACGACTATCGTCAGCGTCATGTTGACCGTCTTACTTCCCGCTGCCAGCGGCATACTGACCGCACTCAGCATGGCCGCACACGTTACCGTGCCCAGCCGTAACCGCCATTGCCTCATCTTGCGTCTCCTTGTCGGTTACGACTTTCTGCTTTTTGCTTCATCTACCGCACAACTGTTGTCAGTACAGTTAAAAATCAGCGGTAACCGCGCGCCATAATCGTTGACGTAAGTCAGCACAGGCGAGTGACCTAATTCACTGGCGTCCCCTCCCAGCGTCACGTTGCTTTTTGGTGCAATCACTAAAGGGCTAAAGCCTCTGGCTGGTGTGCCGTCCATGCGGTTGCTGGCGTTGCTTAACACCACGTAGTAGCCGGTTGTGTTGCTCACCTGATAGCCATTGCCCTGACGCTGAAGGGTGATTTTGTATTGCCAGGGATGCTGCATATCGATTTTCGACAGCGCCTGCGGACGGTAAAAAACTTTGATGCGCGTTTGCAGGGCGATTTGCAGCGTATTGGGCTTGTCGCTTTGCGGCGGAATTTCGCGCACGTTGTAATAAAAAAGGGTTTCTCGATCCTGGGGTAGCGATGCCAGCGCTGGCATTCCCTGAATTTTGACCTGTCCCGTTCCCGATGGCTCAATGCGCTGGACCGGCGGGACGACGATTAAAGGCGAGGTGATTTTGGTGCCCTTCTCATCTTCCACCCAGGACTGCGCCAGATAGGGCAGTTTGCTGTTGGCGTTTTTCAGATCGACGCTTATCGATTTATCTTCGCCGCGAAACACCAGGCGAGTACGATCGGGCGCAATGGCGGCCTGAGCGCTGCTGTAGCCGCCCAGCAGAAGCAGCAAAATGGCGGCCAGGTTATAACGTTTAAATGACATCATGAATGCGATTTCCTGAATCAATGTGTTGGATAACGAGAAGAGAGCGCTTCGGGTTGCGTTGAAGGCGCCAGCCGCTGCGTATGAAGCTGGAGTAACGATTTCTCTTCAGGCTGCGTTGTCTTAGGTGATGAAGCGTCGCCGATGCACGGCAGCAACAGGCCGCTAAACAGATCGCCCGGCAGCGGATCGGGCAACGCCGCTTCACACTGCGTTTTACCTTCCCATGTCACCTGCAACCGCTCGCCGGGGTTAATGCCTATCAGATAAACGCTGCCGTCTTCACCTACGATCCCTAACTGTTGCTGGCGACTGTTGTAAACCTCTGCGCCGAAGGGCGGCGTGCCGCCATCGCGCAGGCGGATACTGGCCATGGCTTTTTTACCGCTGAGCACCTCCATGCGGCGATAACCGATCGCCCCTTCCGTCAGGGTCGCCTGAGCGATGGAGAGGATTGCTTCCGCGTCTTCCGGCAACTGGGTAATGTCGATTTTCACCTGGTTGCGGTAGTAGTCGTTGACGTCGACAATGACGGCTTTACCAAACGCGTTGGTATATACCGGCGTGCTGTAGCCGGAGATGGGTACGTTCGCTTCATCGCCGACATCCACCAGCAGCCGCGAGCCGCCGTTGACGCTGGTGCGGTGCAGCGCCCCGCCTTTAGCAGTCAGCGTCGCGCCGCCCTGGATGTTCAGCCCGCCGGAGGTATAGTCGCCTTCCTGATAGTTCGCACTGACGTCAATGTCGGCATAGCTCGCTTGATGACGGTAGTAGCCGTCGAGAGTCGCACCGTTATCCGCGCGACCAGCGTTGATCTGGTAGTTATTGCGATCGTCAATGCGCTCGTAATAGCCGACCTGATTGCTGTTGTTGTCATCGCTAAAGGAGCCGTTGTAGCTCAGCGTGCGGTTGTTGCACCACGGAATACTGAGCGAGACGTACACGCCGTCATCACGCTCATTGTCATATTCGTTGCGAAAACCGTTCACCGACAGACTGATCCCGCGCACCTCACCGACATCGAAATAGTGCGACAGCGTCAGGTTATAGCTGTCCTGGTTAGGTTGATTCCAGTAGGTGCGATGGGTGTAGTTGATATAGGCGTTGACGTTTATTGCCGAAAAGTTCTGGCTGTACGTCAGGGTATACATCTCTTTATCGTGGCCGGTGCGCTGACGATCGTTATCGTCATTATGCGTATCGATAAACTCGTCCATCGTCATGTAGTTTTCTTCGGAAAAGCGATAACCAGCAAACGTCAGACGGCTGTCTATATCATCAAAATCTTTAGCGTAGCTGGCACGGAACGAGTTACCCTGAATGGTGCCGTCGCCGTAGGCGCTACCCTCTGGCAGCGTCGCACGGGAATGGGTGACATCGACGGAAAACGCGCCCAGCAGCGCCAGATCGCGCCCCAGTCCTAACGCCAGCGCCTGATAATCCTGCTCACCGATGGCACCGCCGTACAGCGACCAGCCGTTAGCGATCCCCCAAGAGGCTTCGGCTGAAGTGAAAAAGCCGCCTTCCATATTGTGATCCCAGTCCTGCGGTCGCCCGGCTGCCAACTTGTAGCGCACCTGGCCGGGACGGGTCAGAAACGGAATGGAGGCGGTGCTGACGTCATATTCCTGCACCTGACCGCTTTGTTCTTCAATTTTGACGTGTAGATCGCCGGATACCGTTTCATTAATATCCTGAATGCGAAACGGCCCAGCCGGGACCTGCGACTCATAAATCACCCGCCCGCGCTGGGTCACGGTGACTTTGGCGTTGGTGCGCGCCACGCCTGATATATCCGGGGCGTAGCCGCGCAGATTAGGCGGTAACATCTGATCGTCGGTGATAAGGCTGCCGCCAACATAGTTAAAGCCGTCGAAAATATCGGATTCCAGCGATCCTTCGCCCAGCGTTACCTGCGCCCGGAGCTGCGGGATCGCCCGCCAGGCGTAATAGCGGTTCCAGTCCCAGTTCTGTTCGGAACTGGAGCCAAAGTTGTCTTTATCTTCGCTGTCATTTTCGTGACGATAGTTAGCCTGCCAGTCCGCGCGCAAACGCCACGCGCCGAGGTTGGCACCCACCGTGCCGTTGCCGCTGATGTCATACTCATCGCCGTCATCATGTTCAGCATGTCGCCACTGGCTGTTAACGTTGTAGTCAAATAATACGCCGGGAATCCCTTCATCCCAGCGGGAAGGTGGATCCCACTCTTCATCGCTGTACTCCAGATAGGCCTGCGGAATAATCACCGTCAGCGTTGACTGGCTTAAATCCGTTTGGGTTTCCATCCCTTCCAGTTGATCTGGTTGCAGACACTGACCGGCATTTATCCAGATCATTTTATCTGCTATTTCAGGTTTTAACCCCAGCAGCGATACCAGTTCAGGCGATAAACAGGGATAGGTGTTATCAGGATCGTTATTATCAACGGAATACGTAATAACATTATCCTGGGCAATTTGACTCTGATTGACCAGCACCTGGAGATGATAGCTCCCCGGCATAATGTAGCCTTTACGGGAAAAACGGGAGAGATCCAGGCTGGCATCATCTTTAACATCAAGAAATCGGGTATTAAATTGAATGGGCGCTTCCGCATAGCTATTCCCCTGGCCAACAGTCAGAATAATACCCACCACGGATGCAAGCGTGCTCAGACGAAATTTTTTATAGTGAGCCATCAGACAATCTATCCCTGAAATATATAATCTATTTTTTTATTTTGAGCCTTATCCTGCGGCAAACTGCCGCAGGATGATATTTCACTTACAGATAGCTGATCGTGAAGTTTACGGTGCTGCTGAATTCGCCGGTATCGATAGTGGTGGCAGCAGAATCGCCTTTCACCCAGGCTTTGAAGTTAAGAGTCTGTTTCGCCGCCGCAACGCTGCCGTTCATCGTCAGATTTTCGCTGTAAGCGTCGCCCAATTTGATCGCGGAACCCAGGTGGTTGCCGATGACAATGCTGGAACCCGCCATTTCGCCGCCGCCGATACGCATCAGCGCAACGCTGCCCGGATTAGCGCTGGATTCGTTACCGATGGCAGAGAAAACGGTAGAGGCTTCTTTCTCAGTGGTGAACGCGCAGTTTTCCAGACCGATATGGAAATCGACTTTTGAAGATTCTTTACCGCCCATCAGAGAACCGGTACCGATATGGCCCAGGTTAACGGTCTGGTGTTCGTCGCCAACCACGATTGAACACGGTGAATCTTCAATAGTACCTGTAAAAGTCACCGTACCAGTATTACTGCCCGCAGCATTGGCAAAGCTGGAAACACCCATAACCAGTGCGGCAGCAACCGCAGCTTTTACTGCTGTATTCATTTTTCATCCTTATTAAAAGTTGGTGAGTATTTTTACGCTATTCACACGGAGCTATACTCAATACCCCATGTTTATATGGGTAGATATATATTACATGGCGAGTTATGAAATTCCTGATGCAACATTCAAAAGAAGCAAACAACACGTTAATAAATAACATCCCTTAGGCGCGGTGAAGTATTTTCCATTAAAAACCCAAAGACAAGTGTTTTTTATTTAAAGGATCATCAGCATTAAATAATAAATATTTTTTACCGTTCAAAAAACAAACAAAGCAAGCAAGACGGGAGAGCCCAAAAAGCAATAAACATGTCAAAATGAATAAAAAAAGATCAGAATTACAGTGCTGAGTGTATAGCAATGATGCATAAGATTTATTTTTGGTATAAATTCCATTAAAAAAATCAAAAAATGCTAAGTTACATTTTTTTTGTTTACTCGTGGCAATTAATTTATTTTAATAGAGTTGTTTTTTATTATTTCGATAAAAAAACAATATTCTATTATCGAAGTTTTATAATGGAAACTTATTATTAAATTAAAATTGATTTACGAGATGCATTAAAGATGCGGCATCCACATCTTAATATTTAAAAAGGCTTAATACCGAAACCGGTAATTCTTATTATTGAATAGATCATGCCGCAATTTATCATCAACGTTTCGGGCCTGGATATGTTGAAATTAGTCACCCTGTTCAGGAGACAGCGGCGCGCCACTGAAATAGCACATGACTTATCGATACAGAAATAACACCTGCTTCTTGCTGAAAATAAAAGCAGAATTCCCTCGATAAAACGTGACAGGACAGCTCTCGCACCTGATAGCGTTCAGCTATTTTTAGGTCTACAAAATATTGCCACAACATATTGATATTGTGTAATTTGTAGGTCGGGTTGAGCATGGCTGCCACCCGACATAAATGCGGCACAGCTTTTTTTTACCGACTCTGTTTACGTAGCAAATAGATAAAGTACGGCGCGCCAATAAAGCTTGAAAGCAGTCCCGCCGGGATCTGATACGGAAATAGCGCCATCCTGCCGCACCAGTCGGCAAAGACCAGTAAAACGCCCCCTGCCAGCGCCGAGATGACCATATGCGGCATCGTCCGGCGAAAACCGAGCATCCGCGCAATATGCGGCGCCATCAGTCCAACGAAACTCAGCGGCCCAATGGTCATCGTCGCGGTTGCCGTCAAACAAGCCGCCAGCGCCAGCAGCGCGATACGCGACGGCGTAAGCGCCATGCCCACCGCACGCGCGGCATCGCCGCCCAGGGGCAAAATCGTTAACCAGCGGCGACACAACGGCACAAGTGCCAGCAAAATCACCATTACGATCGCGGTTCGCGTAACCTGCCCGTCAGTGGCGTTATAGGTAGATCCTGAGAGCCAGGTCAATACTTCCGCCATCCGCGGGTCGCCGCTCGCCTGGAGCATCATTAGCAGCATGGTAAACGCGGTGCTGAGCGCCATCCCCGCCAGCAACATCCGTTGCGGCGAGAAACCGCCGCGCCCGGCGGCTATCATAATAATCAGCAGTGTCGCCGCCGCGCCCAGGCTTCCGGCAGGCAGTAGCCAACCGAAGGCATTCCCCGGCACCAAAAACAGCATCAACACCACGCCAAACGCGGCTCCGGAACTGATCCCCAGCACTTCCGGGCTGGCCATTGGGTTACCGGTCAGACGCTGAATAATGCAGCCCGCCACCGCCAGCATGACGCCCGCCATTAACGCCGCCAGTATCCGCGGCCAGCGCCACGGCATCAGTTCTTCAAGCAGCGTTCCGCTCGCCCACGTCCAGCCGTGCGCGTCGCGACCAAAAGAGAGCGCGACCCATGTTGCCAGCAGCAGGAGCGCGCCACCGGCAACGGCAAAAGTGAGGACATGTCGACGTTCCGCCGCCACACGATCGCTGGCGTTCATATCCGGCGCGCTCATGCTTTTAAGCCGCGGCAGCAGCCACAGGAGCAGCGGCGCGCCGATTAACGCCGTCACTGACCCGGTGGAAACTTCCATCCATACGCGGGTGAGCCAAAGGATAATCTGATCGGATAGCCACAAAATAAGCGCCCCAATGAGCGGCGCCAGCATCAGGCGCGCCAGCAGACGTCTTGCGCCAAGCATTTTCGCCAGCAGCGGCGCAAACAGGCCGATAAAACCGATAATGCCCACCGCGTTGACCAGCAGCGCGCTCAACACAATCGCCAGCGACAGCGCCGCCAGACGCGCTAACGACAGCGCCAGACCCAGATTACGCGCAACGCCGTCATCCAGCCCCATCAGCGTCATCGGACGTAACAACAATAACGTGAGCATCACACCGCCCAGCAACTGCGGCCACAGACGCTGCACGCCGCTCCAGTCGGTTTGCGTTAGCGTTCCGGTGCTCCATAAAAACATGCTTTGCAACTGATCGTGGTGGAAAATCACCAGAAACTGGTTGATTGCGCCACAATAGAGGCTGACCACCAGCCCGGCGAGGATCAGGGTCACTGGCGACAGACGTTTGCCCCACGCCACGCCGAACACCAGCGCGCCGACGATGCAGGCTCCCGTCAGGGCGGCAAACTGCGTGGTCAGCGCGCCGGGAATCGCCCAAAGCGTAGTCACCGTGATCCCCAATTGCGCGCCGGTCGCCACGCCCAGCGTGGTCGGTTCCGCCAGCGGGTTACGTAATACTTGCTGGAACAGGACGCCTACCAGCCCAAGCCCCGCGCCCACCAGCAGCGAAATCGCCAGTCTTGGCAGCAGGCTATAATGAAAAATCATCTGCTCAATGATGTCGATATCCGGTGACCAGATAGCCTGTTGCCACTGGCTGCGCGGTAGCGCAACGGAGAAGTTAACCCATGTCAGCCAGCAGGCGGCAACCAACAGCGCCAATAACAGCAACGCCGGATGGCGGCTTCGCCTTATCCGGCCTACAAAGCGCCCGAACCGTAGGTCGGATAAGACGCTTTTCGCGCCGCCATCCGGCATTTCACGTTTTCTGCTCACGCTTTGCCTCCCAACACGTTATTCAGGATGCGGACAAAGTGCATCGTGGAGAGGGTCGCGCCATAGAACCAAACGGCGGGCACCCGGTGAAAGCGCCCGGCGCGGACAAACGGCATGGCCTGCCACAGCGGCGTTGCCATCAGCGCGTTCATATCGGTGTTATTCCCGTGATCGAAGCAGATCACATCCGCTTCTTTATACATCGCCAGCCGATCGATGCTAACCGCCGTACTGCCCCAAAAGTTGGTTTCACCCTGCCAGGCATTGACAATGCCATACTCGTCCAGCACCTCCTGGAACAGGCAATTCGGGCCGAGCACCAGCATATGCCGCGGATCGATAAGCGTCGTCATCAGTAACGGACGCCCCCCGCGGCGGATAAAATGCGGCTTCTGGCTGGCGATGAAGCGATCGTATTGCGCCAGATGTTTTTCTGCCGCAGCTTCCAGATTCAGCGTCTGCGCCAGTTCAACCAGCGAGCGTCGGGCCACCGCCAGCGGCTTTTTGCCGTCGCTAAAATCGAACCCGCGCCCCGGCGCGATCCGCGCCAGTTTCTCCGGCGAGGGTCCGTAGCCTGCCGACCAGACCATAAACGACGGCTTCATCTCCGTCAGCAGTTCGAGATTGGGTTCAGTGCGAAGACCCACATCAATCACCGAATCCGGCAACGGCGGTTCGCTAACCCACAGCTTATAATTTGGCACGTCCGCCACACCATAAGGCGTAATACCGAGCGCCAGCAGCAGCTCAACCGGCAGCCACTCCAGCGCCACAATCCGGCGGGGATCGATAGCGGCAGCCTGCGCCGTATTCATTTGCCACAGCAGCGGCGAGAGCGCCATCGCCGTTAATAAACGGCGGCGAGTCAGAGGATATAAATCACGCATTAATACACAAAACTCACAGGTGCCGCGCCCGCCGGATGCGGAAGGATACCCATCGGGATACCGTAAATCTGTTCCAGCGTGTCACTGCGCATCAGTTCCGCAGGCGTTCCTTGCGCAATCATTTCACCGCCGCGTAGCGCGACTAAATAATCACAGTAGCGGGCCGCCATGTTGATATCGTGCAGCACCGCAACCACCGTCAGCCCGCGCTGTTGGCTTAAACGATGCACCAGCGCCAGCACGTCAACCTGATGGGCGATATCCAGCGCTGACGTCGGCTCATCCAGCAGCAGACAACGGCTGTCCTGCGCGACCAGCATGGCAATCCACGCGCGCTGGCGTTCACCGCCGGAAAGACTGTCTACCAGACGATGCGCCAGCGGTTTTAAGCCGACCAGCGTAATCGCCTCGTCTACTTTTTCCCGGTCCGCGACGCCAAAGCGTCCCAGCGCGCCGTGCCACGGATAGCGGCCAATCGCCACCAGTTCGCGCACCGTCATTCCTTCCGCCTGTGGCAATTGTTGAGGCAGATAGGCAACTTTGCGGGCAAACGCCTTGCTGCTCCAGCTCGCCAGCGGCTGATTGTCGAGCAGAATATCCCCTTCGGAAGGCGGCTGATGGCGGCCCAGCATTTTTAACAGCGTGGATTTACCGGAACCATTATGACCGATAAGTCCGGTGACGCGACCTGCGGGAAACGTTAACGAGAGAGGGTGTAAAAGCGTGCGGCCCGGCACACGAAAGGCGACGCTTCGCAGCGCAAAGGTGGTATCGGAATGAATGTGGTTTTCCTGCATCGCAGCCAACTTGTAAAACGGGCACGGCAAGCCGTGCCCAAAAAGAAATTAGAAACGGAAGGTTGCCGTTGCAACGACCTGACGTTCTGCGCCCCAGAAACAGCCGTAGGTCTGGAAGCAGCTGGCGACGTATTCGCGGTCGAGCAGATTATTAACGTTAACCGCAATGCTGGAGCCCGCCATACCAAAACGCGCCAGATCGTACTTGACGACCGCATCCATCACCGCTGCGCTGCCTACCTTGAAGCTATTAGCCGGATCGCCGTAACTGGAACCAATAAAACGACCGCCTGTTCCCAGCGTTAAACCTGACAACGGACCTTCGTTGAAGGTGTAATCGCCCCACAACGACGCCATGTGTTCGGGCACCTGCTCTGGCGTATTCCCTTTCAGATTAGTGTCTTTCGTGTATTCAGCATCAGTATAAGTGTAAGACGCCGTCATATTGATGTTAGCCGTCAATGCTGCTTTGGCTTCCAGCTCTACACCTCGCGCACGAATTTCGCCTGCCGGCACCTGCGCTAATGGGTTGGTTGGATCGGCGGTCAGGTTATTGGTTTTGGTCAGCTGATAAACGGCACCCGTAACAACAACCGGCATGTCTTTCGGTACATATTTCACCCCTGCTTCATATTGCTCGCCTTTTGACGGCTTGTAAGAAACGCGTGGGGTGCTCCACAAATCGAAGGCGCTTGGCTCGAAAGATTGGCTATAGCTGAAGTAAGGTGAAATTCCATTATCGAATACGTAGTTTACGCCACCGCGCCAGGTGAACTGGTGGTCATTACGTTCAATATATCCTTCTGTCGGCGTAGTGGAATTCTGACGCACCGTTGTCGCTTGTTTAGACCAGTCATAGCGGCCGCCGAGAGTAAATACCCACTTATTCCATTCCGCCTGATCCTGAACATAGAGGCCTGTTTGTTTACTTTCGTTCATCTGGTACGGCTCAGCGCCGCCGAAAGCAAAGTATTCAGGATGGTAATTGTTATAGAGATCGATTGACGGCGCGCTACCAAACGTCGCGTTAATATCATTACGCATACGCATGAAATCGACACCCGTCAGCAACGTATGATCAATATCGCCGGTCGCGAATTTACTTTCCAGTTGTGTATCTACGCTGAAATTCTGTAAACGCTCGTTGTCAACGATAGTACCGCGGTTAAGCGTATGGCCGTCCGCCGCAATCCCCGTGCCATAGACGCTTTTTTGCGCGGTTTTCATTTCGACAAAACGTAAATTCTGGCGCACGGTAAAAGTGTCGTTGAAGCCATGCTCGAAACTGTATCCCACCATTTTCTCGTTACGAGAATAGGTGTTGTTTGACGCCCCTTCATTGAAATCTGTCGGCAAGCGTTTACCATTCGGTAACGGTTCAACCGTTCCCTCTTTCGGCAGCCAGCCGTAGTAGCCGGTCTCTGGTTCGTTCTGGAAATAAGAAAGGAACGTAAAATTCGTTTTCTCATCAGGACGCCAGGTAAAAGAGGGCGCAATCGCATAGCGCTGCGACTCAGAACTCTTTTGCTGCTCATTTGTCGAACGCGCCAGCCCCGTCAGACGATATGAGAACTCACCGTTGTCATCCAGGGAATCACTAAAATCAAAACCGGTCTGGAACAAATTGTCCGTCCCCATTTTGAATTGAATTTCTTTCAGCGGCTCAGTAGTCGGCCGCTTGCTAACCATCGAAATGATACCGCCCGGGTTGCTCTTACCGTAGAGGACGGACGTTGGGCCACGCATCAACTCAACACGCTCAAGCATGTAGGGATCAATAACCGCATCGTTGTAGAAGTTCCCCTGCAATTTCAGGCCATCCAGATAGTTGTTCTGGCTCAGGCCGACGGAAGAGAAGCCACGGATAATCACGAAGTCATAGGTATTGGAAGCGCCGCGGCTGCTTACCGTTACACCCGGCGTGTAACCCAACGCTTCTTTTACTGACTGGAATTGATGCATCTGCATCTCTTCGTTAGTGACCACCGAAACCGACTGTGGCGTTTTTTCGATAGGTGTATCAGTTTTGGTGGTGGTGGCGGAACGCTTCGCGGCGATGGTCGGAGCCGGTCCCCAGGCACTTTCCTGCGCGGCAGGCGCTGCGGTTACGGTAATGGTTTCTTCTTTCGGTTGAACCGCCGCCTGTGCATAGACAGACATGCCGCTAACCGCTGTGGCTACTACAACTGCGATTTTACGCAGTGAAGAGTTTGGCTGAGCAGTTTTAAGACGCGCCATTGGTATATCTCTGATGAAAGTGAATGATAACGTAAACGATAATTATTATTATAACCGCAGCATGATAGGCGAAATATCGTCGCAATGGCAAGCGATACGCGGCCCTACGAAAACTAAGGGGTTAAGAAACAACCAGATGAAAAGGAAGGGTTAATAAATTAGACTGAAATGTTATTTATGGAGGATTTGCCGGATGGCGACGTAAGCGTCTTATTCGGCCTACGTCGCACATAATGGAGTCGTAACGGTGTAGACCGGGTAAGCACAGCGCCACCCGGCACTATTACCGTGATTAATTGCCGCCGAACATCTCCTTAATCCAGCCGGCAACGCCGTCGCTCTTCTCTTCTTTCGGCGGCTGTTGCTGCGCAGGCTGCTGCGGCTGAGACGACTGATCGAACGGATTGCCTGACGGCTGCTGCTGTTGCTGCATCATCTCGCCCTGCTGGCACAGCGTATTTGGATCGTCCGTCCAGACCGGCAGAGTGCGCATACCGCCGCTACAGACAAAATTACCGTCGTAATCAACGCCCATATCCACCACATCTTCCGGCGGCGTCAGAACTAAAGGCGTCGGCGTCTGGTTCGCCAGATAGCGCTGGTAAATCGCCATCGCGCCGCTGGCGCCGTACAATTTCGTCGGCTGGTTGTTATCACGGCCTACCCAGGTGATAGTCACCTGGCTGCCGTCGATACCGGCAAACCAGGTATCGACATTGTTGTTTGTCGTCCCGGTTTTACCGGCCAGATGCAGACCCGGATATTTCGCGCCAAGCTGACGCCCCGTACCACGCTGGACGACCTGCTGCATTGTCCAGAGCGTCAGGTAAGCCGCCTGTGCCGGTACGGCGCGTTCAGCTTGCGGATAACTTTGGTACAGCACTTTACCATCTTCCGCAATAACTGAACGCAGCGCTGATAACGGCGCGCGATTTCCGCCGCTGGCGATAGTCTGGAACGCCTGCGCCACTTCGATCGGCGTCAGGTTCAGCGCTCCTAACAGCATAGCCGGAACCGGATTGAGCTGATCTTTCGGCACGCCGAGCTTCGTCCAGGTATCGGTTACCGCCGGTAAACCTAACGCCATCCCCAGATTGACCGTCGGTACGTTCATTGAGCGAGTTAACGCATCCACCAGCATCACTTTCCCGCTTTCGCTGTAGCGACGATCGTCGTTCTGCGGCGACCAGACCTGACCATTCGGCTGGCGCAGAGAAATCGGCGCATCGGCAATCCAGGTGTTCAGACGGTATAAGTTCGGCTGACTTAACGCGGTCAGATAGGTCGCCGGTTTCGCCAGCGACCCGATGGAACGGCGCGCCTGCATGGCACGGTTATAGCCGGCATACTGCGGCTCCGCCCCGCCAACCATCGCGCGCACCTCGCCGCTAAAGCGATCCACCACCACCATCGCGGTTTCCAGATCGCTCAATTTACGCAGCTTCTTCAACGCCGGAATACCTTCGACAACGGCTTTTTCTGCGGCATCCTGCGCCACGGAGTCAAAGGTGGTGAAGATCTTCACGCCGGAGAGATCTTTAATTTTATCCCCCAGCTTCGCCTGCAGTTCCTGACGAACCATCTGCATAAACGCTGGCTGCGGTGAAATAACGCCGCCGCGCGGCTGTACGCCAAGCGGACGCGCGCTCAGCATGTCATAGAGTTCCTGATCGATGATTTTCTGCTGCTGTAACAGGCGTAACACCAGGTTACGACGCTCCAACGCCAGTTTCGGGTTACGCCACGGGTTATAAATCGACGCCCCTTTTACCATCCCCACCAGTAACGCCTGCTGATCGAGGCTCAGTTCCTCTACCGGACGGCCAAAGTAATACAGGCTCGCCAGCGGAAAACCGCGAATTTCATTGTCCCCGCTTTGACCGAGGTAGACCTCGTTCATGTACAGCTCAAGAATACGATCTTTACTGTAACGGGCATCCATGATCAGCGCCATGTAGGCTTCATTCGCTTTACGCCAGTATGATCTTTCGCTGGAGAGGAACAGGTTCTTCACCAGCTGCTGGGTTAGCGTACTTGCCCCCTGCACCGTACGTCCCGCCGTCAGGTTGGCCAGTACCGCACGCCCGATAGAGTAAAGACTAATGCCATCATGCTCATAGAAATGACGGTCTTCCGTCGCCAACAGCGTATCGACCAGCAGATCCGGGAAACCGCTGCGCGGGACGAATAAACGCTGCTCGCCATTTGGCGAAGAAAGCATGGTGATAAGCCGCGGATCGAGACGGAAGAAGCCAAACTGGCGGTTGTTATCCAGATTGACGATGGTTTCCAGACGCCCGTCACTGAACGTCAGCCGCGCGCGCACCTGCCCTTCTTTGCTGTCCGGGAAGTCAAACGGACGACGGATCATCTCAATGCTATTGGCCTGCACGGTAAATTCGCCGGGACGGGTCATCTTCGTCACCAGACGATACTGCGTCGCTTCCAGCAATTTCACCATCTCGTTTTTGCTGACAGGCATGTCTGGCTCAAGGTTCACCATCCGACCATATACCGCCGCCGGAAGCTGCCAGACCTTGCCATCAATACGGCTGCGGATTTTTTGATCCAGATAGACGCCGTAAATGGCGAACAGCACCACAAAAACGATAAACAGTTTTAGCAATAGCCACAGCCAGCCGCGCTTGCCACGAGGCTTACGCCCTTTGCCCTTACCTTTACGCGGCATCGGTTCTTCATCCTCATAGTCATCATCATAATCGTCGTCATGCTGCCGACGACGGCTCACCTTTTGTTTCACAGGACGTGACGGTTTCCCCTTACGTCCAATCGGCTCGCGGTCATTCCCCGCCATGCTTTTTCTCCGCAACATACAGGCGCAAAGGCCCGATTCTCTATTCTTCCGCCAGACGACAGAAGAAGAAATCTCTCAATTTACCCTTTTGCCGGATGGCGATTAACGCCTTATCTGGCCTGGAGGCAACGTATAACACGTCACGAATACTTCTTCGTGCGCCGCGTTGGGGCCGTATTCGCCGGATCGTCCGGCCAGACATGTTTGGGGTAACGGCCCTTCATCTCTTTTTGCACTTCGCGATACGCCCCCTGCCAGAAAGCGCTTAAATCGCGCGTAATCTGTAGCGGTCGCTGCGCAGGCGAAAGCAGTTCCAGCACCAGCGGCACGCGGCCCTGAGCGATGGTTGGGGTCTTCGCTTCGCCAAACATTTCCTGCATTCTGACCGCCAGCGCGGGCGGGTTATCTTCATGATAACGAATCGTTATTCGGCTTCCCGTCGGCACAGTGTAATGCCCAGGCAGTTCACTATCCAGACGTTGCAGCAGGGCATAGTCAAGCAGTCCCCGTAACGCCTGATTAACGTTCAGGGATTTTAGCCCTCGTAACGACTGTACGCCTGTCATGTGCGGCAGCAACCAGTTTTCCAGAGTCGCCAGCAGCGACGCCTCATCCACGGCAGGCCAGTCATATTCCGGCAGCCATTTCGCCGCACAGTGCAGACGCAGACGGAACTGCTCCGCTTCCGGCGTCCAGTTAAGGACGGCCAGACCTTTATCGCGGATGCCGTTCAGCATCGCCTGATGAAGCTCCTCTTCAGACGGCTTCGCCAGTGGCTGAACGTTAACCGTCAACTGTCCAATACGCATTCTGCGCCACGCTTTCAACGTTCCCTGCGCCTCGTCCCATTCAACCGTGTCGGACTGGCGCAGTAAATCAGGACACGCCTGAATCAACGAGGCCATATCCAGCGGCTGCGCTAACAATATTCGGGCGTCCGGCGAGGCGCTACCTTGCAGCAACAGCGGCGCGATCAGCCATTCATGACGTCCCAACGCGTCATCCGCATCTAACATCGCGCCCATACCATTGGCTAACTGATAGCGCCCTTCCTGACCACGACGCCGCGCGATGCGGTCGCTAAACGCTCTGGCCAACAGCGGCATAATAAGCGCGCTATCCGGCTCACCATTACGCACCTGCAGCCGTTTTAAAAGCTGCTGGCTACGCTGCTGCCAGCCCGGCTGTCGCCGCGAAAATACTACGCTTAAATCCGTACCGCCGCCGCGCGGCGGGTCCTCAAGGATGGCCGCGAGCATGGCGGCAGTGGCGGCGCTATCGCCCTCGCCGGCGTTGACTAACATTGCCGCCAGGCGCGGATCGTTACCTGTTGCCGCCATTTTCCGCCCCCGCGCGCTTAATCGCTCGCCCTCCAGCGCGCCTAACATCAATAATAAACGGCGGGCGGCCTGAAGATTCACTTCCGGCGGCCTGTCCAGCCAGAAAAGCGAGGCCGGATCGTGACATCCCCACTGCAACACCTCCATCAACAAACCGGAGAGGTCGCTGTGTAAGATTTCCGGATCGCTTTGCGCCGCCGCCCGCTCCGCCTGTTCTTTTGCCAGCAGATGTAAACAGATACCCGGCGCCAGTCGTCCGGCGCGCCCCGCGCGCTGCGTCATTGACGCCTGACTGATACGCTGCGTAACCAGCCGCGTCAGTCCCGTTCGCGCGTCGAATCGCGCCACGCGCTCCTGAGCGCTATCGACGACCAGACGAATCCCTTCAATCGTCAAACTGGTTTCGGCAATGTTAGTCGCCAATACCACTTTACGCATCCCGGCGGGTGCGGGAACAATCGCTTTGCGTTGCGCTTCCAGAGACAATGCGCCATACAGCGGACAAAGCAGGACATCGCTCCCTACCCGCGACGCCAGATGTTCATGAACGCGCTGTATTTCGCCTACGCCGGGTAAAAATAGCAGCAGCGAACCGTTTTCATTGCGCAACAGTTCCGCTGTCGCCATCGCGACGGCTTCATCAAAACGCAAATGCGCCGCAAGCGGCTGATAACGTCGCTCCACCGGGAACGCGCGCCCCTCCGAGACGATCGTCGGCGCATCAGGCAGTCGCTGACAAAGCCTGTCGTTATCCAGCGTCGCAGACATGATTAACAGCCTGAGATCGTCACGGAGCCCTTGCTGGATATCCAGCAACAGCGCTAACGCTAAATCCGCCTGTAAACTGCGCTCATGAAATTCATCCAGTATCACCAGCCCCACGCCGCGTAATTCGGGATCGCGCTGAATCATTCTGGTCAATACGCCTTCTGTCACCACTTCCAGCCGGGTACGCGGCCCCACGCAGCTTTGCGCGCGCATCCGGTAACCTACCGTTTCGCCAGGCTTTTCATTCAACGCTTCCGCCAGACGCTGCGCGACATTACGCGCCGCCAGACGACGCGGTTCAAGCAGAAGGATTTTTCCAGCAACCGGCCCCTGTTGCAGGAGTTGCAACGGCAGCCAGGTGGATTTCCCCGCCCCGGTAGGCGCGGACAACAAAACCTGCGGCGCGGTTTTTAGGGCTGTCAACAATTCAGGCAATACGGCGGCAACGGGCAATGACGTCACAAACGGCTCCACGGGGTTAACTTTCTTTGCGCCGCATTGTAGCATCGTGTTAATCCATAACCGAGTATCCCTATGTCTGAGCCAAAACGGCTGTTTTTTGCGATTGACTTACCCGACGACGCGCGCGCACAAATTATCGCCTGGCGCGCCGCCCATTTTGCGTCTGAAGACGGACGCCCCGTCGCAGCGGCGAACCTACACCTGACGCTGGCCTTTTTAGGCGACGTCAGTAGCGATAAGCGGCGCGCGCTTGCGCAACTGGCCGGACGAATTCGCCAGCCGGGCTTTACGCTACATCTGGATGACGCCGGTCAGTGGCTGCGTTCACGCGTGGTGTGGCTGGGGATGCGCCAGCCGCCGCGCGGGTTGTTGCAGTTGGCTAATATGCTGCGCGCGCAGGCCGCCCGCAGCGGTTGTTACCAAAGCCCGCAGCCTTTTCACCCGCATATTACGCTGCTGCGCGACGCCAGCCATACGGTGGCTATCCCGCCGCCGGGCTTTTGCTGGTCATTTCCGGTCACGTCGTTTGCGCTTTACGCCTCTTCGTATGGGCAAGGCCGTACCCGCTATGCCGAGCTGCAGCGCTGGACGCTGGGCGAATAATAATGAAGGAATGTCGATGCTATTCTCCCCCCCTTTACAACGCGCTACGCTGATTCAGCGCTATAAACGTTTTTTAGCCGATGTCATCACCCCTGACGGTACAACGCTTACGCTGCACTGTCCTAATACCGGCGCGATGACCGGCTGCGCCACGCCTGGCGATACCGTCTGGTATTCGACATCAGAAAATACTAAACGCAAATATCCGCATACCTGGGAATTGACTGAAACGCAATCCGGCGCATTCATTTGCGTGAATACGCTGCGGGCGAACCAGCTAACGAAAGAAGCGATTCAGGAGAATCGCCTGCCGGCGCTGGCGGGGTACAATATTCTGAAAAGTGAAGTCAAATATGGCGCCGAGCGCAGCCGTATAGATTTTATGTTACAGGCAGATTTCCGCCCGGACTGCTATATTGAAGTGAAATCGGTCACGTTAGCGGAAAAAGAAAACGGTTATTTTCCCGACGCCATCACCGAACGAGGGCAAAAACATCTTCGGGAATTGATGGGCGTTGCGGCGGCAGGTCATCGCGCGGTGGTGGTGTTCGCGGTGCTGCACTCCGCCATTACACGTTTTTCCCCCGCACGTCATATCGATATAAAATACGCGCAGCTATTGAGCGAGGCTCAGAATAAAGGCGTGGAAGTTTTAGCTTATAAAGCAGAACTTTCAGCCCAAAAAATGGAACTGAACGAACCAGTACCCATAACGTTGTAGTGGAATAACAGCCTGATTATTAAGTATTCTGGCCGCGTGCGTAAATACGCTTTTCCTCACAGGGTTGTCAAGTGTTACGTTTAGATAATTGCTATCCGGAAAAGCATCTGCTATTTATAGCGACCTGATTTTCCCCCGAACATGGGGATCGATAGTGCGTGTTAAGGAGAAGCAACATGCAAGAAGGGCAAAACCGTAAAACATCGTCCCTGAGTATTCTCGCCATCGCTGGGGTGGAGCCGTACCAGGAGAAACCGGGCGAAGAGTATATGAACGAAGCCCAGCTATCGCACTTCAAGCGTATTCTTGAAGCATGGCGTAATCAACTCCGGGATGAAGTCGATCGCACTGTGACGCACATGCAGGACGAAGCCGCCAACTTCCCCGATCCGGTCGATCGCGCCGCGCAGGAAGAGGAGTTTAGCCTGGAGTTACGTAATCGTGACCGTGAGCGCAAACTGATCAAAAAGATCGAGAAGACGCTGAAGAAAGTGGAAGATGAAGACTTCGGTTATTGCGAGTCCTGCGGGGTGGAGATTGGTATCCGCCGCCTGGAAGCGCGTCCAACAGCCGATCTGTGCATCGACTGCAAAACGCTGGCTGAAATTCGCGAAAAACAGATGGCGGGTTAATCCCGTTCGTTTCTACCCTATTTATGACAGGCGGGAGTTTTCCCGCCTTATTCTTTATTGCCCGCAGCATGACTGACTCACACTATATTGGCCGTTTCGCGCCGTCGCCATCCGGCGAACTGCATTTCGGCTCGTTAATCGCCGCCCTCGGCAGCTATCTACAAGCCCGTGCGCAACGCGGAATTTGGCGCGTTCGCATCGAGGATATCGACCCCCCACGTGAAGTTCCCGGTGCCGCAGCGACCATTCTGCGCCAGCTGGAACATTACGGCCTGCACTGGGATGGCGAGGTCTTATGGCAATCACAGCGTCATGAGGCTTATCGCGAGGCGCTGGCCTGGCTTCACGAGCAGGGACTGAGCTACTACTGCACTTGCCCCCGCTCGCGCATTCAACGTCTGGGCGGTATTTACGACGGCCATTGTCGGACGTTATGCCACGGGCCGGAGAATGCCGCCGTCAGAATTAAACAGCAGCATCCGGTGATGCATTTCCATGATGCCTTGCGCGGCGACATCCAGGCTGACCCACAGCTGGCGAGCGAAGATTTTATTATCCACCGCCGCGACGGACTGTTTGCTTATAATCTGGCCGTGGTGGTCGACGATCATTTTCAGGGGGTGACGGAGATCGTCCGCGGCGCAGATTTAATCGAACCCACTGTCCGACAACTTTCGCTGTATAAACAGTTTGGCTGGCGTGCGCCAGGCTACGTGCACCTTCCGCTGGCGCTCAACGAACAAGGCGCTAAACTTTCCAAGCAAAATCATGCCCCTGCGCTTGCGACAGGCGATCCGCGCCCGGTACTGGTCCAGGCATTGCGCTTTTTAGGCCAACGCGACGTCGTAGCGTGGCAGGAGATGTCTGTTGAGGAGTTGCTGCGCTTTGCGGTGGCGCACTGGAGACTTACAACCGTACCCACATCGGCTAATGTAAATCCGGCATTCTCAAATGCGTCTCGCTGAGCTATGATTAGCCGCTATTTTTGCTCATCGTCTTTCGCATTGCTGCGGCGTTAATGATGCTTACAGCCCAGGTCGCGTTGCTCTCTTACGCCCGTCTGCCGTAATGCGAAAGACATAGAGTAAGTTGATCTTATTAATGTATGACACTACCGAGGTGCGCTATTTTTACCCGAGTCGCTAATTTTTGCCGTAAGGTGTTAAGCCGCGAGGAGAGCGAGGCAGAACAAGCCGTCGCCCGTCCACATATGACGATTATCCCGCGTGAACAGCACGCTATCTCCCGCAAAGATATCAGTGAAAATGCCCTCAAGGTACTGTACAGGCTGAACAAAGCGGGCTATGAAGCCTACCTGGTCGGCGGCGGCGTCCGCGATCTCCTGCTCGGCAAAAAGCCGAAGGATTTCGACGTGACCACCAACGCAACACCGGATCAGGTACGGAAATTATTCCGCAATTGCCGTCTGGTGGGGCGTCGTTTCCGCCTGGCTCACGTGATGTTTGGCCCGGAAATTATCGAAGTGGCAACGTTTCGTGGTCATCATGAAGGCAGTGAAAGCGACCGTACGACCTCCCAGCGTGGGCAAAACGGTATGCTGCTGCGCGATAATATCTTCGGCTCTATCGAAGAAGATGCCCAGCGCCGCGATTTCACCATCAATAGCCTTTACTACAGCGTAGCGGATTTTACCGTGCGCGATTACGTCGGCGGAATGCAGGATCTGCAAGAAGGCGTGATTCGCCTGATCGGCAATCCGGAAACGCGCTACCGCGAAGATCCGGTTCGAATGCTGCGCGCCGTGCGTTTCGCTGCGAAGCTCAATATGCGTATCAGCCCTGAAACGGCTGAGCCAATCCCGCGTCTGGCAACCTTGCTAAACGACATTCCTCCCGCGCGCCTGTTCGAAGAGTCACTGAAGCTGCTGCAGGCGGGGAACGGTTTTGAAACCTATCAACAACTGCGGGAATACCACCTCTTCCAGCCGTTGTTTCCTACCATTACGCGTTATTTCACCGAAAACGGCGACAGCGCAATGGAACGCATCATTGCGCAGGTGTTGAAGAATACGGATAACCGCATCCGTAACGAGATGCGCGTTAATCCGGCATTTTTGTTTGCCGCCATGTTCTGGTATCCGCTGCTGGAGATGGCGCAAAAAATCGCTCAGGAGAGCGGCCTTGCCTATTACGATGCTTTCGCGCTGGCCATGAATGACGTGCTGGATGAAGCCTGCCGTTCACTGGCGATCCCGAAACGCCTTACCACGCTTACCCGTGATATTTGGCAGCTTCAGTTACGGATGTCGCGACGCCAGGGCAAACGCGCCTGGAAGCTGATGGAACATCCCAAATTCCGCGCCGCGTTTGATTTGCTGGAGCTGCGCGCTCAGGTGGAAAATAATACTGAACTGCAACGTCTGGCGCAGTGGTGGGCCGAGTTTCAGGCTTCCGCGCCGCCGGAACAAAAAGGGATGCTCAACGAGCTGGACGACGATCCTGCTCCACGCCGCCGTCGTTCACGTCCGCGCAAACGCGCGCCGCGCCGCGAGGGCACCGTATGACGATCGCGTATATCGCGCTTGGCAGTAATCTGGCCTCTCCGCTGGAGCAGGTCAATGCCGCCCTGAAGGCTATCGCCGACATTCCCGATAGCCGTATCGTCGCGGTTTCTTCGTTTTACCGCACGCCGCCGCTTGGCCCACAGGATCAGCCCGATTACCTGAACGCTGCGGTGGCGCTGGATACCGCTCTCGCCCCCGAAGAATTGCTTAACCATACCCAGCGCATTGAGCTGCAACAGGGCCGGGTGCGCAAGGCCGAACGCTGGGGGCCGCGCACGCTGGATCTCGACATTATGCTGTTTGGCGATGAAGTCATTAACACCGACCGTCTGACCGTGCCGCACTACGACATGAAAAACCGCGGTTTTATGCTGTGGCCGTTATTCGAAATCGCTCCGGAGCTGGTGTTTCCGGATGGTACCAGCCTGCATCAGCATCTCACCCATCTTGGTGCTGCAAAACCCGCCCACTGGTAAAACATCGCCTCCCCTTTAGCGTTTACTGCTTTAGCGCCAAACGATTGCTTAAATCAATTGCCCCCCTGAATATGACTGTTAGAATGCCGGGAAATATAACTTTTACCATCAGGAAACGTTATGAAACCCACCACCATTTCACTGCTGCAGAAATGCAAGCAAGAGAAAAAACGCTTCGCGACAATTACCGCCTACGACTACAGCTTCGCTAAGTTATTTGCCGACGAAGGTATCAATGTGATGCTGGTTGGCGACTCCCTGGGCATGACAATTCAGGGGCACGACTCCACCCTGCCGGTCACCGTGGAAGATATCGCCTACCACACCCGCGCGGTACGCCGCGGCGCGCCGAACTGCCTGCTGCTCTCCGACCTGCCGTTTATGGCTTACGCCACCCCGGCACAGGCATGTGAAAACGCGGCTATCGTGATGCGTGCGGGGGCCAATATGGTCAAAATTGAAGGCGGCGCCTGGCTGGTTGATACGGTGAAAATGCTCACCGAACGCGCCGTGCCGGTTTGTGGTCATCTGGGGCTAACGCCACAGTCGGTGAATATCTTCGGCGGCTATAAAATTCAGGGCCGCGGCGACGCCGGGCAGGTACTGCTGGATGATGCGCTGGCTTTAGAAGCCGCTGGCGCTCAACTGCTGGTGCTGGAATGCGTGCCGGTTGAGCTGGCGAAGCGCGTCACGGAAGCGCTGTCGATTCCGGTGATCGGCATCGGCGCGGGCAACGTCACCGACGGTCAGATCCTGGTGATGCACGATGCGTTTGGCATCACCGGCGGTCATATTCCCAAATTCGCGAAAAATTTCCTCGCCGAAGCGGGCGACATGCGCGCCGCCGTACAGCAGTATATGGCTGAAGTGGAGTCCGGCGTTTATCCGGGCGAAGAACACAGCTTTCACTAATTTTTCTGACCGTGCCGGATGGCGACGCGACGCGTCTTATCCGGCCTACAGATCCTCAACGGATGTAGGCCTGATAAGCGCAGCGCCATCGGGCAGGATCATCAAGCAACTCAAGGAGTTTTGTTGTGCTAATCATTGAAACCCTGCCGCTGCTGCGCCAGCATATTCGCCGTCTGCGTCAGGAAGGCAAACGCGTCGCACTGGTTCCCACTATGGGCAACCTGCACGACGGCCATATGAAGCTGGTCGATGAGGCAAAAGCCCAGGCCGATGTGGTGATCGTCAGCATTTTCGTCAACCCGATGCAATTTGATCGGCCGGACGATCTGGTGCGCTATCCGCGCACGTTGCAGGAAGATTGTGAAAAGCTGAACAAACGCAAAGTCGATTATGTATTTGCCCCAGCCGTTGAGGAAATCTACCCGCATGGGCTGGAAGGCCAGACGTACGTTGATGTTCCCGGCCTCTCTACCATGCTGGAAGGCGCCAGCCGTCCAGGTCATTTCCGCGGCGTCTCGACTATCGTCAGCAAGCTGTTCAACCTGATCCAGCCGGATATCGCCTGCTTTGGCGAGAAGGATTTCCAGCAACTGGCGCTGATCCGCAAAATGGTGGCGGATATGAGTTATGACATTGAGATCGTCGGCGTGCCGATTATTCGCGCTAAAGACGGTCTGGCGCTCAGCTCACGTAACGCTTATCTGACCGCAGAGCAGCGCAAAATTGCGCCGGGTCTATACAACGTGATGAATAGCATCGCTGAAAAACTGATTGCGGGTAATCGTGAGCTGCAAGAGATTATTGCCATTGCCGAACAGGAACTGAATGAAAAAGGCTTCCGTGCCGACGACATTCAAATCCGTGATGCCGACACGCTGCTGGAGCTGACGGAAACCAGCAAACGCGCAGTGATTCTGGCTGCCGCCTGGCTGGGTCAGGCGCGTCTGATCGATAATCAAAGCGTTACATTAGCCCAGTAGACAGGGGTTAAAAATCGGGCAATACTGCCTGAGAATTTCCAAAGCAGGCCACAAGCGCCTGCTTAGCCAAGGTAAACGACAGGGTAAAGAAGTTATGATTCGCACCATGCTGCAAGGCAAGCTCCACCGCGTAAAAGTCACGCAGGCGGACCTGCACTACGAAGGTTCCTGTGCCATTGACCAGGATTTCCTTGATGCCTCCGGTATTCTGGAAAACGAAGCGATTGATATCTGGAACGTGACCAATGGGAAACGTTTCTCAACCTATGCGATTGCGGCTGAACGCGGCTCCAGAATCATCTCGGTGAACGGTGCGGCGGCGCACTGCGCTGAAGTTGGCGACATTGTGATTATCGCCAGCTTCGTCACCATGTCTGATGAAGAAGCGCGTACATGGCGTCCGAAAGTGGCCTATTTTGAAGGCGACAACGAAATGAAGCGCACCGCGAAAGCCATTCCGGTTCAGGTTGCCTGATTTTCAATAATAGGACAACCCTTCCAGAAAAACATATTTTGGGACGGGTTGTCTTTTTTTAAATCACCAATAAATAATATTATTTATTATTTATCTTATTGCTTAAATAATAAAGCATTAGTTTTACTTAAAAAAAGATAAAGTATTTCTAATGGATGGCTTTATTCCCTTTCATCGCCACTCTCTATAAAATCCGTCTCGAAATTTAATATTTCAACAAATAAGATATATAAATATATTTTATTTATATTTATCACTAAAATATGGATATTCTAAATGTTTTTCAGAAAATATGGCGTAGCCGCTTTTATTGCAATGACTTTGAGTGCCGGGTCTGCAATGGCAGCAGATCCAGATACGGGTACTATTACTTTCCACGGTCTGGTTTCTAACAATACCTGTAAAATCTCTCTTGATAATAAAATAGATCAAGACGGTAATGATTTTGACATTACGCTGGATACCGTTTTTGTTAAAAACTTCGCTACCGCACTGGGTGATAATAGTACTCTGGGCGAAAAACAGTTCACTCTGAATCTGAGCGAATGTGATAACGCAACGGTAAAAGATGCCTCCGCGCAGTTTAATTCCTGGGGCGGTTCCAGCTCAACGTCAGGTGGTCTGTTAGTACCACCGGCTAATCTGCAAGGAGCAGCAGAAAACGTTAACCTGGTGCTGGCTAACAACGGTAACGGCGCTACCGATCTGATCAAAATTGACCAGACTAACAACACGCAGAAAGCCACTATTTCCGCTGATGGCACCGGTGACCTGTTCTACCGCGTAGCCTACACCCAGGGCCAGAAGTGGAATGCAGACACCAGCCCGGTAACGGCAGGAACCGTACAGGCACAAGTTGCCTTCACCGTTATTTATAACTAATCCTTTGTATTTAAAAAGATTAGCCAATCCCTCAGCGGCTGTGCTGGGGGATTTTAATTTTAAAGTATACCTACAGGGAGGGTAAAATGGTCAATACGGTTATTACAAAGGGATTTAAAACCACCTGCTTCGCTGCCGCGGCCTTCACGGCATTTACCACATTCCAGGTAAACGCGGATATCGTCATTTCCGGAACACGTATTGTGTACCCAGCGTCATCAAAAGACGTGATTGTGAACCTGGATAACCGGGGCAATAAACCTCTACTGGTGCAAACCTGGCTGGATGACGGGCGTGACGGTGTTGACCCGCAGGAGCTAAAACTGCCGTTTGTCATTACGCCTCCGGTATCTCGTATCGATCCACAAAAAGGGCAATCCTTGCGTATTACGTATATGGGTAGCGCATTACCTCAGGATCGGGAATCGCTGTTTTGGTTTAACGTGCTGGAAATTCCGCCAAAATCAAAAGCGAAAGAAGGCGAGAGTTTAAATCAACTTCAACTCGCCTTTCGCACGCGGATCAAATTATTTTTCCGCCCGGATGGCCTGAAAGGCACGCCTGGCGATGCGGCTGCAAACCTGAAATGGTCGCAGAAAAAAGAAGGCAATACGCTTTCACTGTTTGCCCAAAATGACAGCGCGTACAACGTTTCTATTTCCAACGTAAAATTAAAAGTGGGCGGTAAAGAATATACTGTCGACAGCAAATCCGTTTTACCCTTTAGCGGGGTCAGCATGCCCGTAAAAGGCCTTTCGAATAATATTAACGGTACCGTTATCTATAGCACCATTAATGACAATGGTGGCACAAATAAACGAGAAGCCAAAATAGACTAATCAATTATAACAATTACGTACCAATGTAGTGGGCCATTCTGGTCCACGTTAATTATTCGGAAAAACAATGCTATTTCAACGCTCATTATTATGTCTTACTATTGGCGCTGCACTCCCTTTTTCCGTTTCTGCTGCCAATTCAGCAGCAGAAAAAACCGTTGTTGAGTCGGACGAAGCCGTAGAATTTAACGAGCAATTTTTACTTAATAGCAGCGCTAATATCGATATTAGTCGCTATGCGTATGGCAACCCGGTGCTTGCCGGAACCTATCGTGTGAAAGTGAATCTTAACAATGCGTTGAAATCTACCTCTGAAATTACCTTTAATGAAAACGGTACGCCACGCGCCAGTGCATGTCTGACGCCGCTTTTACTCACCCAGGCAGGTGTTGATCCCGCCGCAATGCGCGATGACGTCGAGGTCGACGACAACACCACGTGTCTGGATATAAAAAAATACTACCCCGGTGCGACGGCGAATTACGATTCCGGCAAACAGGCGATGGATCTCAACTTCCCGCAGATTTATATCCTGAAACGTCCTGCCGGGTATGTTGACCCCTCACTGTGGGAAGATGGCGTTCCGGCGGCCATCGTCTCTTATGATATGAACGCCTGGCACAGTGAAGGCAATGGCACAACGTCCGATACCGCTTACGTGGGGCTACGTTACGGTTTAAATATGGGACCGTGGCGTTTGCGTTCCCGAGGTAGCCTTAACTGGAACAAAGATACCGGTAGCGAATACAACAATCAGGACGTTTATTTACAGCGAGATATCACCGCGCTGAAAGCGCAAATGGTGATAGGCGACTCCTACACCCGTGGCGATGCGTTTGACTCCTTCAGCCTGAGCGGGATACGGATGTATAACGATGACCGCATGTTACCGATGGGCTCCAGCAACTACGCGCCTGTTATCCGCGGCGTCGCCAACAGCAATGCCAAAGTCACGGTGATGCAAAGCGGCAATAAAATCTACGAAACCACCGTACCGCCGGGGGCGTTCGAGATTAACGACCTTAGCACCACAGGTTATGGTAACGATCTGCTGGTCACCGTAGAAGAAGCGGACGGCAGCAAACGCAGCTTTACCGTTCCCTTTTCGTCAGTCACCCAAATGTTACGCCCCGGCGCGACACGCTGGGATATCGGCGTCGGCGAGCTGAACGATGATTCTTTACATGATAAACCGCAGGTGGGTTACGCGCAGTTTTACTATGGCCTGAACAACACCTTTACCGGCTATATCGGCGCGCAATATACCGATATGAATTTCTATGCTGGGTTATTAGGTCTGGCAATGAACACCGGTATTGGCGCATTCGCCTTTGATGTGACGCAATCTCACGCCAGTATTGATGATTTAGGCACGCTCAGCGGGCAAAGCTACCGGCTGACCTACAGCAAAATGATCGAGGCGACCAATACCTCATTTAACGTCGCCGCTTATCGTTTTTCTACTGAAGACTACCTCAGCCTGAATGACGCCGCGTCTTTGCAAGACAGCGTTAAACATCAGCAATATGCCCAGCAAAGTTATCGCTCAGGTGATGAGTTATATGACGATTACCAACGTACCAAAAATCAGGTGCAAATCAGCATCAACCAGCCCTTAAACCAGGGAGAAACAACCTGGGGCTCTGTGTATGTCAGCGGAACATGGCAGGACTACTGGAATGATGCGGGCTCCACGGCCAACTATAGCGTGGGTTACAACAACAGTTTTGCCTACGGCAGCTATAGCGTGTCATTACAACGCGCCTATGACCAGAACGGCAGTAAAGACGACAGCGTCTATTTAAGTTTCAGTATTCCGTTGAGTATGTTCTCCCACAACGGGGAACGCTCTGGCGGTTTCTCCAATATCAACATGGGCCTGCGTTCTGACATGAAGGGCGGTACTAACGTCAACTCCACCGCCAGCGGTAATACCAAAGATAGCGACATCAGCTACTCCGTGAGCGCCACCTCCAGCAGCGGTAATTACGGCAACCTGAATCAGGTAAGTGGCTTTGGCTCCCTTAACAGCAGCTATGGCCCATTAGGGCTTTCCGCCTCGTTTGGCGACGACAATAGCCAGCAATATTCCGCCAGTTACAGCGGTGGCATGGTGCTGCATTCTGGCGGCGTAGCGTTCGCGCCGGGCAGCATTGGCGAAACCGACGCCGTCGCACTGGTGAAAGCCAGCGGCGCACAAGGCGCAGGACTGGGCTACAGCAGCAGCGAAATCGGCAGTTCGGGCTATGGCATTTTACCGTATATGTCAGCCTACCGCGAAAACCGGGTGTCGCTGGATATCAGCACACTGGAGAAGGATGTTGAAATCAAAAGCACCAGCACGGTTACCGTACCGCGTAGCGGCGCCGTCGTGCTGGTGAATTTTGAAACCGATGAAGGTCGCTCACTGATTCTGGAATTACTGCGTAGCGATAAAGGCTTTATTCCTTTAGGCGCAGATGTCCTTAACGAGAAAAATGAAACTGTCGGTACCGTAGGCCAGGCCGGACAGGCGTACGTGCGCGGCGTAGAACAGCAAGGCGAACTTCGCGTGGTGTGGGGCAGTGGTAAAGAAAGCACCTGTACAGTGCGTTACCAATTAACTGAAACCACGGCAAAAGCGGGACTCACCCCCGTACTGAGCAATCAACTTTGTCACCTGTAATGACCTGTTTAGGGAAAAACTAATGAGAGTTTATATGAAAAGAAACCGCCTCAGTCTTCCCATCGCGGCACTTGCCGTAATGGCAGCTTCTGGAAGCGCGCTTGCCGCTAACTCCACTAACCTGGATGTTAATTTCACGGCCACAATTTTAGAGACGACGTGTAACATGAAACTGGTCGGTGGTACAGGCTCCGACACGGTACAGGAATTAATCATTGGTAATAGTAGTGGTGAAGTTCGTATTGATGATGTAAGAGCGGGAACAGCAACGGCAGATTTTAAATTAGTGATTGTTGAATGCCCGGCATCGCTTCAATCATTAAAGACATCAATCAACGGAACGCCATCCGGGTATTCAACAAAAATATTAACGAATGGAACAAAAGGCTCAGCCGACTATATGGGGGTGTCAGTAGCGCGCGCATCCAAACCAGATGAACCTTTTGTTATTAACTCCACCGCCGATTCAGAACGTCTGGTCTGGAGTGAGGTAGAAATTAACAGTAAAGAGGTTCCGCTGATCGCCATCATGAAAGAGACCAAGGCAAATTCGGCTACCACCGGGGCTTTCTCAGCCGTTGCGACTTTCGTATTTAGCTACGAGTAATTAACGCAGATCTACGGAGCATCACTATGAAATTTACATCCGCTTTAATCACATTATCCGTTTCTGCCGTCTTATTCTCTGGAGTGGTCAGAGCCGCTATTACCGGTACCGACAGTGTACAAATGACCTTTAAGACCACAGTGACAACCGGTACCTGTAAAGCTATCGTCGTTAATGGTGACGGAAAAAATGTTAGCACCATTGGCTATGGTGAGACATATAAATCGGATCTTAACAAGAAAGCGATGCCACTGAGCATTGTCTTCAGCAATTGTTCCGGCGTAACCATCGCAGAAGTAGAAGCAAAAGCGGGCACCGGCGGCACCTGCTCCGGTGATAATTTAGACGGCGATTCTTACGCGGCGGGCCTGAATACCGCCTTCGAAATTTGGGGCGGCGATGCAGACACGGGGGTGAAACTGTCTTGTAAAACGCCACCAGCCGCACAGGAGGTGACCATTACCAACGGTGCGGGTACCTACCCAATGACGTCACGCATTGTGGTGGCAAACGGTAAAAGCCTGAGCGACGTCACCGCCGGCGATGTCACGGCTCCGGTCACCTTTGTTGTGACATACCCTTAATTTTCAGGTGCTTTGTTTATGCAACAATTACTGTTTCTTTTACGCCAGCCCGGTCTTGTGTTGCTTATGGGTCTGACGGGCGGGTTTTGGTCTGGCATCAGCCAGGCGGGTTCCAATTTGGATATCAATCTGACCGCCAGTATTGTTAACAGCACCTGCAAACTCAGTCTGGAAAATGGGGGGGAAGTCTACCTTCCCAACGTCACGCGGGCATGGTTTTACAATAACGACGGCAGCAGTAAATATGCGCCTACCGACGAGGCGGGCGGCACGCCTTTTAACGTGCGTCTCGAAGACTGTGCAGATAACAGTAGCATCAAGCAGTTGATGTTCAGCTTTACGCCGCAATCCGGTTTTTGGAGCAACCAAAACCAGGTTTTCAAAAATGATGCCACAACAGGCGCGGCGCAAAACGTGGGTATCGTCATTTTCTCGGCAGACTATAAAACTAACGTCTTAAACAGCGATGGCAGTTCTAACGTAGTTTACGACGTCAGCGGAAAAAGCAGTTCGCTGTATTTAACGGATTATCAGTTTTACGCGCGCTATCAGAATACGGGCGCAGTTGTCAGCGGCGTTGTCACCAGCAACGTGTTGGTTGACGTCAGCTACGAATAAAAGGATTTATGATGAAGCTATTCCCTTATCTGGCCGCACTGTTATTGTTGAGCGCATCCGGCGTAGCCTATGGTGCCCTGGAATGTAAATTTTACAATGGCGATACACGACAGATAATGTCGCCAGGCGTTCAACCAATCATTACCTTTCACCCCTCGGTGCAAACCGCCACGCTGCTGGCTAGCGGTATTACGATGGAATTAACGCCGGAAATGCATAGCCACTGTGCAGTGGGGGATGATGGAGAGAACATTTACCAGATGACGGACAACACCTTACTTGAAGGGTATGTCGACGGTAAGGCGTTGTTTCGCACCAATATACCCGGCATTACGTATGCCATTGGGTTATACCCCGCAGGGAAAGGCATTACCGGATGGTTTCCCGTCAATCCTGGTCAATATTATATGACCGCTTATGCTGACGACAACGAAGGCTATTTCGAACATGAAAAAAAATGGTACGCCGTGATGGAAATCTACCAGATGCCCGGCTTTAATGGCGTGCCTTCGGGAGTCGGTTTTATTAGCTCAATCGGCGGCCCATTGGGGCACATTGTTCTCGGAGACCCCATAGGTTCTGAATCTGACCATCCTCGCCCGCTAATCACCATTTCTGATATGATGTTTAACATTCCATTCTCCGAACCGACCTGTATTCTTACCGCGCCCACCACCGTGAATTTAGGTGATTGGTACCGAAGCGACGTGGAGAAAGATCAGACCACCGAGGTGCCTTTTCAGATTACCGGAACCTGTACCGGGACGATTGCAGTCTCGTTCGTGGCGAAATCCTCATATACCAATGCGGATAAGAACCTGTTTACCAACTCGATTACCAGCAACTCAAGCGTTACCGCGGCTGGCGGCGTCGGCGTAAAAATAAGCTCACCGGCCTATTCGCAAATTCATGCCGACAGTTCGCCAGAAGCCATTGCCGTGGGCGAGATAATCGGGATGCCTGTGACCTCAGTAAACGCCAACTTTAAAGCAAAGCTGGTCAAAACAGGGACGGAGGCCGTGACACCCGGTATTTTCGGATCGTCTGTCACCTTCCAGGTAACCTACGAGTAAACTACCCCTGCGGCTGATTGACTATCAGCCGCGACATCGTTTCCAGCGAATCCGTGCGTAAAATATACAATCTTTTGAGCAGCATCGGATTATCTCCCGGCTTCACCTTCCCTCTCACCGTGGTGACCGCCAGATGGAAACCGGCGTCTTTTGCTGCTTTGATCGCGGTCGCGTTATAGCCGCCAAAGGGATAAGAAAGATAAAATACGTGCGGAGTAAACTGTGTGAGCGCCCGCCGCGAGCGTTCAAAATCAAACAGAATATTATGGTAGCTGCGGCTATATAAAATCGGGCGGCGATGCCCGTCTACCCGGTGTAAAAAATGGGTATGCGACTGAAAATCAAAAACATCGCTTATCTTGCGCAATTCGGACACGCTCATAAATTGCAGCGACCTGGGATTCCATTTTTGCGGATGGCGCTTAATACGCGATGAGATAATAAATGCCGTCGCTTTCATATCGTACTGCTTTAATACCGGATACGCATAGCGACTCACCGATTTAAGGCCATCATCAAAGGTGATAGCCACCGCGCGCGCCGGAAAATTAGCGCGGTTATAGATGTAATCCTCCAGTTGGTACATCGTCAACGTGGCATAGCCGCGATCGCGAAGCCAGGTCATTTGGTTGCTGAATGCCCGAACCGAAGTCGTGGTGGAGGTATGGCGAAAACGGGTATTCTCTTCATCACGTAAAATGTGATGATAGGTCAAAATCGGAATGCCGTTGTCTTCCTGCGCATCCATGGCGTTGACATAAGCCAGCCTGTCGCCAATACGGATCTGATACCAGGTTTGATGTAGCCGGCCTTTCAGCTTGCTAATAATGGGGTAACGCAAATTATCCACCAATACGCCAAACGGGGCGCTACTGATGTCCGGCGCGTTATACACCGGCGTGTCCTTCCAGGTCACCAGATTCTGATTGCTGAGCGGCTTGTTAAGATCGCCCAGCCCATCTTCCACTTTTTGTTTTCCCTGCACGGGTTCCAGATGGCCTTTATCGATAAACCCCACACCGAAGCCAAATTTAAAGGCATAATAATCAACCGCAACAGGCGTTACGGAAAGAATTTGTCCGGCGCGGATATTCCCTACGGTCACCATTTTGTCGCCAATCTGCGACCAGATGGCGGCATCTTTCGTCGTTTGCATATAACGAGCGGGCAAGGCAGCCAACACATTACCGGCGAAAAAGAACAGCAAGATAAGAACAACGCGCATAACCATATATCATAACCGAGGCGAAAAAACGCCGTTATTGTAGCAAAAGCGTCGTCAATGGTATTGATCAAAACTCATACAAATCATGCAGCAATACAAAAGGCGGATTTTTCTGCTGCTGATGCCAGAGACTGGTGACATCCGGCGCGCCAAGCGCGACAATCTGGTCGCGAAATGCTGAACTGCTCATCGACTCTCGCAAAGGAATCATTTCCTCTATCAATGAATAGTTAATGCCTGAAATAACTTCACATTGAGGATGTTTATGGCTCATCAGCGACGCTACACGATAAGGCGCCGCGCCGGAAATGTCGGTTAAAAATATCACGCCTTCACCGGAATCGGTGGCATGGAGGGCATCACACATCATGCGGCTCAGCATGTTTGAGCTCAGACCGCGCCAAAAATTGACCGCCCGGCATTGCGCCAGCGGACCATTTTTTCTCTCCAGGCGATCAAGCATATCCTGTGCACGATCGTCATGGCAGGTAATCACCCAACCTAACATAGCCTACCTCCTTAGCAGGCAAGTAGTTTATCAGGGTTACCAATCAGGAATGATGACAGCCGTCAAAAGTCTCCTCTTCCCTCCAGGAGAAGAGGAGAATCGTATCAGCTACGCAAACCGCGTCCGCGCTGGATCAGCGACCAACACAGCAGATAGAAAGCAGCGATAAAGATCACCAGTACGCCAAACGTCGTCACCAGCGGTACATCATGGATACCCAGGAAGCCGTAGCGGAAGCCGCTGATCATGTAGACGATCGGGTTCAGGTGCGACAGCCCTTGCCAGAACGGCGGCAGCAGCGTCAGCGAGTAAAATACCCCGCCGAGGTAGGTCAGCGGCGTCAGCACAAAGGTCGGGATCAGACTGATATCGTCAAAGGTTTTCGCAAACACGGCGTTCAGCAGTCCGGCCAGCGAGAACAGAATCGCGGTCAGAATCAGCGTTAGCGCGACAAATACCCAGGAATGCACCTGGAAAGGCACGAAAAAGAGCGAAATCGCCGTCACCAGAATCCCTACGCACAGCCCGCGCGCTACGCCGCCGCCGACAAATCCGGCGATGATCACGTGCGTTGGTACCGGCGCGACCAGCAGTTCCTCAATATTGCGCTGAAACTTGGCGCTAAAAAATGACGACGCGACATTCGCGTAGGAGTTAGTAATGACCGCCATCATAATCAGGCCCGGCACAATAAATTGCATATAGCTAAAACCATGCATTTCGCCGATGCGCGAACCAATCAGGTTGCCGAAAATAATAAAATAGAGCGTCATGGTGATGACGGGCGGCACCAGCGTTTGCACCCAGATCCGCATAAAGCGGTGGATCTCTTTCGCCCAGATGCTTTTAAGGGCAACCCAGTAAAGCTGCATCATGCGCGATCTCCTTGTTTTTCATGCACCAGCGACACAAACAGTTCTTCCAGACGGTTGGCTTTATTACGCATACTTAATACCTGAACCCCCTGCTCGCTCAGTTGGCTAAAGACACTGTTAACCCCCTGCTCGCGTAACACTTCCACCTCCAGAGTCGAGGTATCCACCAGACGATATTGATAACCTGCAAGCTTAGGTAGCGGGCTTTTTGGCGCTAAATCCAGAATAAATGTCTCCGATTTCAGCTTTGAAAGCAGATTTTTCATGGAAGTATTTTCCACCAGCTCGCCGTGCTGAATAATACCGATATTGCGGCACAGCATTTCTGCCTCTTCCAGATAGTGGGTGGTAAGAATAATCGTGGTGCCTTTGGCGTTTAAGTCTTTCAGGAACCCCCACATCGAGCGACGCAATTCGATATCGACGCCCGCCGTCGGCTCGTCGAGAATCAATAGTTTAGGCTCATGCATCAATGCGCGGGCGATCATCAGGCGGCGCTTCATCCCACCGGAGAGCATCCGCGCGCGTTCATGACGTTTTTCCCACAGATCGAGCTGTTTTAAATACTTTTCGCTACGTAAAACCGCCTCTTTATGCTCCACGCCGTAATAACCGGCCTGATTCACTACGATCTGTTGCACCGTTTCAAACGGGTTAAAGTTAAACTCCTGTGGCACCAGTCCAAGCTGTCGCTTGGCGTTAACCACGTCTTTTTCCAGGTCGTAACCAAAAACGTTAACGCGCCCGGACGTTTTATTAACCAATGAGCTGATAATACCGATGGTGGTCGATTTCCCTGCTCCATTTGGCCCCAGAAGCGCGTAAAAATCCCCCGCTTCGACCTGCAAATCTATGCCGCGCAGCGCCTGAACGCCGCCGGGATAGGTTTTTTTAAGTTGTTGAAGTTCCAGCGCAATGGTCATAAATTCTCACTTACTTTACGTTCTTACACTTTATATATGGTTTAAATAATTACGGAGTTGCCCTATATTAGCCCAACGCACTTATTTGGTTACAGGTCGTTAACTTCCATGAAAGACATAGATACACTCATCAGCAACAATGCACTATGGTCAAAAATGCTGGTGGAAGAGGACCCCGGATTTTTTGAGAAACTGGCGCAAGCGCAAAAACCGCGCTTTCTATGGATTGGATGTTCCGACAGCCGCGTTCCCGCAGAGCGTTTAACCGGGCTTGAACCGGGCGAATTGTTTGTTCACCGTAATGTGGCTAACCTGGTTATTCACACCGATCTGAACTGTCTCTCCGTGGTTCAGTATGCGGTAGATGTTCTGGAAGTTGAGCATATTATCATTTGCGGCCACTCCGGTTGCGGCGGTATCAAGGCTGCGGTAGAAAACCCTGAGCTGGGCTTGATTAATAACTGGCTGCTGCATATCCGCGACATCTGGCTTAAACATAGCTCGCTGTTGGGAAAAATGCCCGAAGAGCAACGTCTGGACGCGCTCTATGAATTGAACGTCATGGAGCAGGTCTATAACCTGGGGCATTCCACCATTATGCAGTCAGCGTGGAAACGCGGGCAGAATGTGACCATTCACGGCTGGGCGTACAGTATCAATGATGGCCTGCTGCGCGATCTTGACGTCACCGCCACCAACAGAGAAACGCTGGAGAACGGCTATCATAAGGGTATTTCCGCCCTAAGTCTGAAATACATTCCCCACCAATAAGCCATTAGCTATAGGCCGGATAAGTCGCTTTAGCGACGCCATCCGGCATTTCTGCGCTTACTCGTCCAGCAGCACCACTTTACCAACATACGGTAGATGGCGATAACGCTGAGCGTAGTCGATACCGTAACCGACTACAAATTCGTCCGGAATCGAAAAGCCAACGAACTCAACCGGCACGTCCACTTCGCGGCGAGAAGGTTTATCCAGCAGCGTACAAATCGCCAGCGATTTCGGCTCGCGCAGGCCCAGGATTTCACGGACCTTCGACAGCGTATTACCGGAATCAATAATGTCTTCGACAATCAGCACGTCTTTACCACGAATATCCTCATCCAGATCTTTGAGGATTTTCACGTCGCGGGTGGTGGACATGCCGCTACCATAACTGGAGGCGGTCATAAAATCGACTTCATGAGGAACCTGAACTTCACGGCACAGGTCCGCCATAAACATAAATGAGCCACGCAACAGACCTACCAGCACCATTTCACTGCCGCTGTCTTTATAACGTTCGGTAATCTGACGACCCAGCTCGGCAATACGTGCTTTGATCTCCGCTTCGGGGATCATGACTTCAACAGTATGTTTCATATTTATAACCATATGATTTAAAAACAAATCACTCAATGCCGGTGACTAATAACGCCGCATTGACGCGCAAGGCACGCAGTATAACAGCAAACGTATTCATTCGCGGCATTTGATAAGAAAGCTCATTTTGTGATGACGATCACACATGTTAATTCCTATACTTAATTGCTACTAAAAAATTAACAATTTGGGATGGTGTCTTTTTATGGCAGAAAATAACGCACGATCGCCACGATTACTCGTGACGCTGACGGCCCTCTTTGCAGCACTTTGTGGGCTGTATCTTCTTATCGGAGGTGTCTGGCTGGTTGCTATTGGCGGTTCCTGGTACTACCCCATCGCGGGCCTCGTGATGCTGGTTGTGGCCGGATTGCTATGGCGCAGTAAACGTGCCGCGCTGTGGCTGTATGCCGCCCTGCTGCTGGCGACAATGATTTGGGGCGTGTGGGAAGTCGGGTTCGACTTCTGGGCGCTCACGCCGCGTAGCGATATTCTGGTGTTTTTCGGCATCTGGCTAATATTGCCGTTTGTCTGGCATCGGCTGGTGGTTCCTTCCAGCGGCGCAGTGGCGGCGCTGGTCGTGGCGCTGCTGATTAGCGGGGGCATTCTGACCTGGGCCGGCTTCAACGACCCGCAGGAGATCAACGGTACGCTTCGCGCCGACGCCACACCCGCCGCAACAAGCTCGTCGATCGCCGACGAAGACTGGCCGGCCTATGGGCGCAATCAGGAAGGCCAACGCTATTCACCGCTGAAACAGATCACTGCGGATAACGTTCACCAACTGAAAGAAGCGTGGGTCTTCCGCACCGGCGATCTGAAACAACCCAACGATCCGGGTGAAATCACCAACGAAGTGACCCCGATTAAAGTCGGCGATACGCTTTATCTGTGTACAGCTCACCAGCGTCTGTTCGCGCTGGACGCCGCCAGCGGTAAAGAGAAGTGGCATTTTGATCCTCAGTTGAAGACCGATTCGTCTTTCCAGCATGTGACCTGCCGCGGCGTCTCTTATCATGAGGCCAAAGCGGATACCGCCTCGCCGGAGGTCATCGCCGACTGTCCGCGCCGTATTATCCTCCCGGTCAACGACGGTCGCCTTTTCGCGGTGAATGCCGAAACCGGCAAGCTGTGTGAAACCTTCGCCAACAAAGGCGTCCTGAATCTGCAAACCAATATGCCGGATACCACGCCGGGACTGTATGAACCGACGTCGCCGCCGATTATCACCGATAAAACAATTGTCATTGCCGGTTCGGTCACGGATAACTTCTCTACCCGCGAAACGTCCGGCGTTATCCGTGGTTTTGATGTTAATAGCGGTAAACTACTGTGGGCCTTCGATCCTGGGGCGAAAGATCCGAACGCGATTCCAGCCGATGAGCACGCTTTTACCTTTAACTCGCCGAACTCCTGGGCGCCTGCCGCCTATGATGCGAAACTGGATCTGGTCTATCTGCCGATGGGCGTGACCACGCCGGATATCTGGGGCGGTAACCGCACGCCGGAGCAGGAACGTTATGCCAGCTCCATCCTGGCGCTGAATGCCACCACCGGGAAACTGGCCTGGAGTTATCAGACCGTCCATCACGATCTGTGGGATATGGACCTGCCGGCACAGCCGACGCTGGCGGATATTACCGTTGACGGTACTACCGTTCCGGTTATCTATGCGCCAGCGAAAACCGGTAATATCTTTGTGCTCGACAGACGTAATGGCGAGCTGGTCGTGCCCGCCCCGGAAAAACCGGTCCCACAGGGCGCGGCAAAAGGCGATTACGTCGCCAAAACTCAGCCGTTCTCTGATTTAACCTTCCGCCCGAAAAAAGATCTCTCCGGCGCGGATATGTGGGGCGCGACCATGTTCGACCAACTGGTGTGCCGCGTTATGTTCCACCAGTTGCGCTATGAAGGTATCTTCACCCCGCCGTCCGAGCAGGGGACATTGGTATTCCCTGGCAACCTGGGGATGTTTGAATGGGGCGGTATTTCCGTCGATCCAGACCGTCAGGTCGCTATCGCTAACCCGATGGCGCTGCCGTTTGTCTCCAGACTTATTCCCCGCGGGCCAGGCAATCCAATGGAGCCGCCGAAAGACGCGAAAGGTACTGGTACAGAAGCGGGTATTCAGCCACAGTACGGCGTACCATTCGGCGTCACGCTGAATCCGTTCCTTTCGCCGTTTGGCCTGCCGTGTAAACAACCGGCCTGGGGCTATATTTCCGCGTTGGATCTGAAGACCAATGAAATCGTGTGGAAGAAACGTATAGGGACGCCGCGCGACAGTATGCCGTTCCCGATGCCGGTTCCGGTGCCGTTCAACATGGGGATGCCCATGCTGGGCGGGCCAATCTCAACCGCCGGTAATGTGCTGTTCATTGCCGCGACCGCCGACAACTACCTGCGCGCTTATAACATGAGCAACGGGGAAAAACTGTGGCAGGGACGTTTACCCGCCGGAGGCCAGGCAACGCCGATGACCTATGAGGTAAACGGTAAGCAGTACGTGGTCGTTTCTGCCGGAGGCCACGGTTCGTTTGGTACGAAGATGGGCGACTATATCGTGGCCTATGCTTTGCCTGACGACGCGAAATAACCATTAATGCCCGGCGTATGCCGGGCATTGTGCCGGGTGGCGGTTTCGCCTTACCCGGCCTGCGTCGCAGACATCGGTCAGACCGTAAATCCTAACATCATTCCCGTATCTTCATGTTCTAACAGATGACAGTGCGCCATATAGGCATGTTCCTTCGGCGCGTCGTGATCGAACTTGACCAGCACTTCGCTGATCCCCCCCTCAACGCGTACCGTATCCTTCCAGCCCGTTCTGTGCGCCGCTGGCGCTTTGCCGTTCTCTGACAAAATACGGAACTGGGTGCCGTGAATATGGAAAGGATGCAGCATCATGTCACCCACGCCGGAAATCACCCAACGTTCATGTCGGCCTTTTTGCGCCGCGAACATCGGTTTGTTCATATCGAAGACCTGGCCGTTGATAAAGTTAGCGTTATGGAAGTCGAATTTTCCGCCGTGATTCATATTGCCCATCGCGCCATGATTCATCCCGCTGTGATCCATGTTGCCATGATCCATTTCGCCATGCCCCATATTGCCGCCCTGCATATGCGCGTTCATGCTGTCATGATCCATGCCGCTCATCGCCTGAGCGCCATATTTCTTCATCAGCATTTGCATCCCCATCATATCAAGACGCGGGTCCATCGACAGTTTCAGGTTGCGCACCGTCAGCCCTTCCAGCGACGGCAGCGCCGGCATCGTCGTCAACGTATCCGGCAGCGTACCGGAGGCGGTAATCCGCAGCGGCTGGATACGCATCACCGGATGCGGTTTATCAAACGGAGCGATCGCCATTCCCATCTGGCTGACCGGCAGCGTCACCAGGTCAAAGGCTTTCCCGTCGCTGATATCCACCAGCACTTCAAAACGCTCGCCCATTAATAACGGCAGTTCGGTGACTTTCACCGGCTCCGCCAGCAGGCCGCCGTCGCTGGCGATCACATAAAGCGGACGATTATCGCTGGCGGCGATTTTCAGCGAACGCGCATTACAGCCATTTAGCAAGCGCAGACGTAGCCAGCCTTTCGGTGCGGAATGCTGCGGATAGATAGCGCCATTGGTCAGCAGCGTATCGCCAAACCAGCCGACGGCGGCGGTCATAATATCCAGTTGATAATCAATCTGGCCATCGGCGGAGAAGCGTTTGTCCTGAATGATCACCGGCACATCGTCGATGCCCCACTGTTTCGGCAGGCGCAATTTGCGAATCTCGTCATCTTCAATCAGCACCAGTCCGGCGAGGCCCATCGCCACCTGGCGCCCGGTTTTGCCGTGTTTGTGCGGATGAATCCAGCAGGTCGCGGCGCGTTGCTGCGGCGTAAACGTCACCGTGCGGGTTCCGCCTGCGGGAATAATCCCCTGCGGACCGCCGTCGACGATGCCTGGAATCTCCAGACCATGCCAGTGAAGCGTCGTGTCTTCGGCCAGTTGGTTATGGATATCAACGGTCACGCTTTTTCCTTTGTGAAGCTGTACCGCTGGCCCCAGCAAATTACCGTTGTAGCCCCAGGTTGTCGCGTTCTTACCGGCGAATGTCGACTGTCCGGCTTTAACAATTAACTGCATACGGTTGCTCGCATCTGCCGTTAACAGGTCAGGAATAGGCAACGCGGGACGTTCGGCGGCAAAAGCGGCGCGGCTCCACAGCGGCAGCGCTGATGCAACCCCCAGCGCCACTGAATATTTTAAGAAATCACGGCGTAACATAATCATTTCCTTATAATGAACAGGCGGGTGTCTAAGCTTAGACCCTGCCCTAACGGGAAGGTCAAGCCAGCAACACGTCTTTACCGTTCCTGACAGCAATACAACAAGAATGAAAACGCCGCGACCAATCCTGATAATAAAAGTCGTCGCTACGTTCTCAGTATGCTAACGTTGACTTTCCCTGATGCCGTGGTAGAAGCAATGAAGACGTTTTTCAGACCCGTGTTGTTTGGCAGCCTGATGGCCTTATGCGCAAATAGCTATGCGCTTACTGAATCCGAAGCTGAAGATATGGCCGATTTAACGGCGGTTTTCGTTTTTCTGAAAAATGACTGTGGTTACCAAAATTTACCCAACAGTCAGATTCGCCGTGCGCTGGTCTTTTTTGCCCAGCAAAATCAGTGGGACCTGAGTAACTACGACACCTTCGATATGAAATCGTTGGGCGAAGACAGCTACCGCGATCTTAGCGGCATCGGTATTCCGGTCGCTAAAAAATGCAAAGCTCTGGCCCGCGATTCTCTGAGCCTGTTAGCCTACGTTAAATAATCCTCCGCGATCCTATTGCTGAAATAATGACCGTGCATCCACGGTCATTGTTAGCTATGATGTTGCGCCCTTTTTTTACGGGTGTTAACAATGGAGGTATCAGCCAATGGCCGAAAATACGATGTGGCATGAAACGCTACACGACCAGTTTGGTCAGTACTTTGCCGTAGACAACGTTCTGTATCATGAAAAAACCGATCACCAGGATTTAATCATCTTTGAAAACGCCGCTTTTGGCCGCGTGATGGCGCTGGACGGCGTGGTACAGACCACCGAACGCGACGAGTTTATTTATCATGAAATGATGACCCACGTCCCACTGCTGGCGCACGGTCATGCGAAACACGTTCTGATTATCGGCGGCGGCGACGGCGCAATGCTACGTGAAGTTACCCGGCATAAAAACGTCGAAACCATCACTATGGTGGAGATCGATGCTGGCGTAGTCTCGTTTTGCCGCCAGTATTTACCCAACCACAATGCCGGCAGCTACGACGATCCGCGCTTTACGCTGGTGATCGACGACGGCGTGAATTTCGTCAATCAGACCCATCAGACCTTTGATGTGATCATTTCCGACTGTACCGATCCGATAGGCCCCGGCGAAAGCCTGTTTACCTCCGCCTTTTATGAAGGCTGTAAGCGTTGCCTGAATCCGGGCGGCATTTTTGTCGCCCAGAACGGCGTGTGCTTCCTGCAACAGGATGAAGCGCTCGACAGCCACCGCAAGCTGAGTCATTACTTCAGCGATGTCGGCTTCTACCAGGCGGCGATTCCGACCTATTACGGCGGCATTATGACCTTCGCCTGGGCGACGGACAACGGCGCTCTTCGTCACCTGTCGAGCGAAATTATTCAGGCGCGTTTTCATGCCGCTGGCCTTAAATGTCGCTATTACAACCCGGCTATTCATGCCGCTGCATTTGCGCTACCGCAATATCTACATGACGCACTGTCCGCACAGTGACGTTAAGGAGGTGATAAAAATTGAAAAAGCTGAAACTGCATGGCTTTAACAATCTGACGAAAAGCCTGAGTTTTTGTATTTACGATATCTGCTACGCCAAAACCGCAGAAGAGCGCGATGGCTATATCGCCTATATCGATGAACTCTATAACGCCAACCGACTGACCGAGATCCTGTCGGAGACCTGCTCCATTATCGGCGCAAACATCCTGAACATCGCCCGACAGGATTATGAACCCCAGGGCGCCAGCGTCACGATTCTGGTGAGCGAAGAGCCAGTCGACCCGAAACTTATCGACCAAACCGAACATCCCGGCCCGCTGCCGGAAACCGTGGTGGCGCACCTCGATAAGAGCCATATCTGTGTGCATACCTATCCGGAAAGCCATCCGGAAGGCGGGCTATGCACCTTTCGCGCCGACATCGAAGTGTCAACCTGCGGGGTGATTTCACCGCTAAAAGCGCTCAATTACCTGATCCACCAGCTAGAGTCCGATATTGTCACCATCGATTACCGCGTGCGCGGCTTTACGCGCGACGTCAACGGTATGAAGCACTTTATCGATCATGAGATTAATTCTATTCAGAATTTTATGTCGGAAGATATGAAGTCGCTGTATGACATGGTGGATGTAAACGTGTATCAGGAAAATATTTTCCATACCAAGATGCTGCTTAAAGAGTTCGATCTTAAGCACTACATGTTTCACACCAAACCGGAAGATCTCACTGAAACCGAACGCCAGGAGATCACCGCCGCGCTGTGGAAAGAGATGCGCGAGATTTACTACGGCCGCAATATTTCTGCGGTCTGATTCACCACTGGCAGCGCCTGACGGCGCTGTCACTCCGGCTGCACCAGCGTTAGCGCAAAAGCGCGCCCTTTCAGTTCAACCTGCGCTGACGGCGGCAGATTGACGTCAGTAATCACATCATTAAAGCGCTCAAGCGGCACCACATTAAAGAGCGAATGCGCGCCATACTTACTGCTGTCCGCCAGCAACACTTTGCGCTGCGCATTAGCAATAATCTCCTGTTTAAGCCCGGCCTTATCTTCCGTTGGGGTCGTCACGCCCGTTTTTACCCCCCATGAATTACAGCTCATAAACGCGATGTTCGGGTAAACGCTGCGCAACAGCTTGCGCCCATGCTCACCGATACAGGACTGACTGCTGTCATCGATACGACCGCCGACAATCGTCACTTCAATTTGCCGGAACTCAGCTAAAAACAGCGCAATATGCAGATCGACGGTGATGACCCGCAGCGGAAGATGGGTTAAGCATTTCGCCAGTTCCATCATTGTCGTACCGGCATCCAGCACGACGGCATCGCCAGCATTGACCAGCGATGCGGCAACGCGTGCGATCGCCCGTTTTTCAGCGGGCGATCGCAATTGTTTTTCATTGGTGGTGGGCTGGGCGGGTTCAAAACGTCGCAGCGCCACACCGCCATGACTACGGCTGATCACGCCCTGCTCATCCAGCTTGATCAAATCGCGACGGATAGTGGCTGGCGATGCGTCAACCGCCTCAACCAGCTGTTCTACCGTAACCAGCGTATGGTTTTTCAGATACGCCACAATGAGATCCAGACGGTGTTGTCCTTTCATAACAGGGAATTATGCCAGTTGCATTGCCAGTTTGATCGATACGGCCATGCTCTCAGATTTTGCTTTTCCCGTCCAGGCGATATCAAATGCGGTGCCATGATCGGCAGAAGTCCGGATAAACGGCAGCCCTGCGGTGATATTCACGCCATCATAAAAGCCAAGCAATTTCAACGGGATATGCCCCTGGTCATGATACATCGCCACCACCATATCATACTGTCCCTCATAAGCCTGGAGAAATACAGTATCCGGCGGGCACGGCCCATAAACGTCCATACCTTTTGCGCGGGCATCGGTAATGGCTGGCGTCAGGATACGCGTCTCTTCATCGCCAAACAGGCCATTCTCGCCCGCATGAGGATTCACGCCTGCCACGGCGATACGCGGTTTAACGTAACCCACACGCTTGAGGAAAGTATCAGCAATGCCAATCACCGTTTCGACACGCGCAGTACTTAACGTATCAAGGAATTTACGCAGCGCGATATGCGTTGAAACGTGAATCACTTTTAGTTTATCGGTGTAAAGTACCATCGCGTAATCGCGGCTATGGGTCAGGGTCGCGAGCAGCTCGGTATGGCCCGGATAGTTGTGCCCCGCCAGGTGCAGCGCCTCTTTATTCAGCGGCGCGGTAGCGATAGCCTGTACGTCGCCCCGTAACGCTAACTCGGTGGCGCGCTTCACGCAGCGATACGCTAAATCCCCCGCCTGCGCCTGAACTTTCCCGGCCTCCAGCGCCTCCGGCTGCGCCAGCGGCTCATCAATCACATGAATGATGCCGGGCGCAAAACGCGCTTCGGCGACCCGTTCAATGGCCCGTAACTCGACGTTCGGCGTGATGCCCTTCGCCTGTAAACGTTTCAACGTTGCGAGGCATCCAATAACCACCAGCGGCGCGCCGTTGAGACCGTCTTCGCTTAGCGCTTTAACAATAATTTCCGGCCCAATGCCCGCTGGATCGCCCATGGTAATGGCAACGGTTTTAGTCTCCACAATACATCTCCTCAATATAATAAAGCGCGTCACACAACGTACTGTCTGAACCGAATCCGCCCGCTTTGGTAATGACCGGCAGATCGTCAATTTCGCTGTTTACAAACGTTCCACAGGGAATACAGGGCGCCACCTCGCTCTGAATGCGATAACCTTCAGCGCCAAGCGCGCCGGCGACGGCGGTAGCGATATCGCCGCCGGTCAGAAACAGCCCGCCAATCCGCGCCTGCTCGATAATGTTTAACGTGACGACGCCAAGCCGCTGGCTCAGTCGCTCGCCCAATTGCTGACGGCTCATCGCGGATTTTTCGCACAACGCGTCGATTAACTGTCGATCTTCTGCGCGACGGCTGGTGCGTAAAATCGTATGTCGATGCTGACTTAACAGCGCGCAGGCCTGCTCTACGACAGACGCGATTTCCTGCTCCGCGCTATCCGACACCATGCGCGCGGCATCAATATCCACGACCTCCGCACGTCCCCGGCACAGCGCATTATCCACCTGACGTCGCGTGGCTTCGCTCATCGAACCGGCCACCACCAGTACCGGCAGCCGCTGCCGGTCTTGCATAAAAAGTTCAACCGGCAACGCATTCGCCAGACCCGCTGCGCCGACGAGCAGCGGCATCGACGGTTGTTCACACGCCGCTTGCGCAATCAACGTCAGGTCCCGCTCTTCCACCGCATCCACGACGATAATCCCTTCGCCCTCAGCCGCATAAGCCGTAAGTAAGGCGCTTAACCCGCCGCGTCGGACATCCTGCAAAAAGACTTCATACACAGGGATCTCACTTTGCAACGCCACTATCTCGGCAATACGGGAAGAGACAATGGGCGTTTTCGGATCGCTGGCAAATTCGGTTTCCAGTAGCGGGACGCCATTAACCAGACATTTTCCTTCAAGCGTCGTGCGTCCGGCCGCAGGGATCGCGGCGGCGATAACGGCCAGTTTTCGCTGACTGGCGCGCATGGCCGCCGTCACTTCGGCGCCGATATTGCCGCGAAATGTGGAGTCGATTTTTTTGTACACCAGCGGCGCTGGCGATGTCTCACACCACGGGGAAAGCGCGGCATAAACGGCAGATGCCGCCTGATCTGCGGGCATCGCCCGGCTTTCGGTGTTAATGACTAACACATCGGCGCGGCGGGACGGTTTTTGCGACGCGCTCAACATGACTTCCGTTCTCGCCCCCTTCTTCGCCAACTGGACGCCGGTATCATTCGATCCGGTAAAATCATCGGCGATAACCATCATTTTCATGCGTTTTTCTCCAAAGAAGCCTGACGCGCCTGTTTTTTTGCAACCCAGGAGGTCAACACTGGCGTCAGGATTGCCGTGGTGATCACCGAGGCGGCAATCAGCGGAGCGGCAGCAGCGGCCACCTCGGCGAGCGAAGGGTCGGCCTGCGCAATAGCCAGCGGCGTCGCAACGGCATTACCCGCGGTGCTGGAGGCCGCCGCCCCGGCAATGCCAGTTCCGCCAACCAGACGATCTGCGCGAATATTAAAAAAACCGCCAACGAACGTTGTCAGCACGCCGAGCAGAATTCCGGCAAGTCCGCCTTGCAGTAACATTTCCAGGTTGATGCCCGCCCCCAGCGCAAAAGCAAAGAAAGGAATGAGCAGCGGGCCGCCTTTGGTCAAAAAATCGCGCATATGAGGATCAAGATTGCCGAGGATCATGCCGACAACCAGCGGAACCAGCACCGCCACCAGCGCCATAATGGGAATGTTCGCCATCCCTGCCGCGCCCAGCGCAATCATCGTAAAGAAAGGGCCATCATTAAGAGACAAAATAGAGATAGCGCCGACGTCGCGCTCATTGCCGAATTCGCCTACCAACGCAGCATAAAGTCCGCCATTCGAATTGCTCATCGCCGCGATAATCGCCACGCCGCTCAGGCCAAAAATACCCTCCGCGCCGAAAAGATGCTCCACGCCCAGGCCAATGCCGATGGCGACAAGCAACTTAGTGAGCGTAATCGTCCCGCCCTGCAATAACGCCTGGGGCGCGGCTTTCACACTGATACCGGCTCCCATACACAGCAGAAAAGCGCCAATCAGCGGCGCCGCGCCGTTTTTAAATAAGGCGGTGGTAAAACCGCCGATCTCAAGCGCCTGTGGAGCGAAGGTGTTAATGACTGCGCCAATAACGAGCGGTACGACCATCATGCCGCCGGGTACGCGCTCTATTGCTTTTTTGATGTTCATGGTCTTACCGCCTGTTGCTTGTTGTGATTGAATAAAATCATAACGATTATATTCAATCAAATTAAGATCACAAACGCGCCAGATCACAGTTTTAAAATGATTAATAAAAATCAAAAAATCATTCTGCAATAAAAAAGCCGGGATACTCCCGGCTGGAATGTGTGGTGATTTCGTTTCCACTACCGCCCCCAACTGTCCGTCGACAGGCGTTGCGGGGCAATAACGAAGAGAGGGTCAGGCTTTACTGACGAATTCCCGATACGCGGCGACGACCCGCAGAAAATCCTCCATGCCGCACAGGGATAAACTCTCTTCATCGTAATAACTCATCCCCTCTTCCATCTCATCGCCGGAAAAATCCAGCTGATTGGCGCGAATCATCACCTCTTCGCCGTCCATCCAGATCGTGTACTCATGCCCTGCTCGTTGCCAGGAACGTTCGCTGCCTTTGACCGTACGCGCGGCTTGTTCTACTTCATCCAGTAGCGAGAGGTTGTCTTTAACCTCTTCATTAAACCAGTGACCGACCACCTCGTGGCCCATCGACATTCGTACCAAAACCCGTCCGGTCACATCGCGCAGAAATTCGTAATCCATAATGTGTTCCTCTGCAAAGCCCTTACAGTCATTATCGCAGCAGCGGAGAAGAAAAAAAGCGGGAACAGCAGGCGGAATGAAAATAAAAACCCACCGCAGTTGCGATGGGTTTTGTAGGCCCGGTAAGCGTAGCCGCCACCGGGCAATAAGAGGCGTAGGCATGGTAAGCCTGACGCCGTCAGGCAAATTACACCGCAGTCTGGAAAATCACCCCATCCGCTTTCTCAGTGTACTGGGAAAGCTGGTCGAAGTTCAGATAACGGTAGGTATCCACCGCCGTCTTATCCACCTGCGCCACAAAGGTCTGGTACTCTTCCGGCGTCGGCAGTTTGCCAATAAGCGCTGCAACCGCCGCCAGCTCCGCAGAAGCCAGGAAGACGTTCGCACCGGTACCTAAACGGTTCGGGAAGTTACGGGTAGAAGTGGAAACCACCGTTGCACCGTCAGCCACTCGCGCCTGGTTACCCATACACAGGGAACAGCCAGGGATCTCAATACGCGCACCGCTCTTCCCGAACACGCTGTAGTAGCCCTCTTCCGTGAGCTGCGCGGCGTCCATACGGGTTGGCGGCGCTACCCACAGGCGGGTTGGCAACTGGCCTTTGTGGCTATCCAGCAACTTACCGGCGGCACGGAAGTGGCCGATGTTGGTCATGCAGGAACCGATGAACACTTCGTCGATCTTCTCGCCCTGCACGTCAGACAGCAGACGCGCGTCGTCCGGATCGTTCGGCGCACAGAGGATTGGCTCTTTGATATCCGCCAGATCGATGTCGATCACCGCCGCGTATTCCGCGTCGGCATCGGCTTCCAGCAACTGCGGGTCCGCCAGCCATTTTTCCATGCCCTGGATACGACGTTCCAGCGTACGACGGTCGCCGTAGCCTTCGGCGATCATCCACTTCAGCAGGACGATGTTGGAGGTCAGGTATTCAATGATAGGCTCTTTGTTCAGCTTGATGGTACAACCTGCTGCGGAACGCTCGGCGGACGCATCGGTCAGCTCAAACGCCTGCTCCACTTTCAGATCCGGCAGCCCCTCGATTTCCAGGATGCGGCCAGAGAAGATGTTTTTCTTGCCTTTCTTCTCAACGGTCAGCAGGCCCTGTTTGATGGCGTACAGCGGAATGGCGTGTACCAGATCGCGCAGGGTGATGCCCGGCTGCATTTTGCCTTTAAAACGCACCAGCACGGATTCCGGCATATCCAGCGGCATCACGCCGGTCGCGGCAGCAAACGCTACCAGGCCAGATCCCGCCGGGAAGGAGATACCGATCGGGAAACGGGTATGGGAGTCACCGCCAGTACCCACGGTATCCGGCAGCAGCATACGGTTCAGCCAGGAGTGGATCACGCCGTCGCCCGGACGCAGGGAGACACCGCCACGGTTCATAATGAAGTCTGGCAGCGTGTGGTGCGTGGTGACGTCAACCGGCTTCGGATAGGCTGCAGTGTGGCAGAAGGACTGCATGACCAGATCGGCGGAGAATCCCAGACAGGCCAGGTCTTTCAGCTCATCGCGGGTCATCGGGCCGGTAGTATCCTGAGAACCGACGGAGGTCATTTTCGGTTCGCAGTACGCGCCCGGACGGATACCTTTCACACCACAGGCGCGACCGACCATTTTCTGTGCCAGCGAGAAGCCACGGCTGCTTTCCGCCACGTCTTTTGCCTGACGGAAAACGTCTGAGTGCGGCAGCCCCAGCGCTTCACGCGCTTTGGTGGTCAGGCCACGGCCGATAATCAGCGGAATACGACCACCGGCACGCACTTCGTCAATCAGCACGTCGGTTTTCAGTTCGAAGGTTGCCAGCAGTTCGCCGGTTTCATGATTGCGTACTTCGCCTTTGTACGGGTAGACGTCAATCACGTCGCCCATATTCAGGTTAGAAACGTCCACTTCAATCGGCAGCGCGCCCGCATCTTCCATAGTGTTAAAGAAGATTGGTGCGATTTTGCCGCCGAGGCACAGACCGCCGCCGCGCTTGTTCGGCACGTTCGGGATGTCATCGCCCATAAACCACAGCACGGAGTTGGTCGCGGATTTACGGGAAGAACCGGTGCCCACCACGTCACCCACGTAAGCCAGCGGGTAGCCTTTTTTCTGCAATGCTTCGATTTGTTTGATCGGGCCGACAACGCCTGGCTGATCCGGCTCAATGCCTTCACGGGCGTTTTTCAGCATCGCCTGCGCATGTAACGGGATATCCGGTCTCGACCACGCATCCGGCGCCGGAGAGAGATCGTCGGTATTCGTTTCGCCGGTCACTTTGAAAACGGTGACGGTGATTTTTTCCGCCAGCGGCGGACGGCTCAGGAACCATTCGGCGTCGGCCCAGGATTGCATCACCTGTTTGGCGTATTCATTGCCCGCTTTGGCTTTCTCTTCTACGTCGTAGAAGTTATCGAACATCAGCAGGGTGTGGGACAGCGCTTTGGCCGCAATCGGCGCCAGTTTCACATCGTCCAGCGCATCAATCAGCGGATGAATGTTGTAACCACCCTGCATGGTGCCCAGCAGTTCAATGGCTTTTTCTGGGGAGACCAGCGGGGAGGTGGTGTCGCCTTTCGCGACAGCAGCGAGAAAACCGGCTTTAACATAAGCGGCTTCATCTACGCCAGGAGGAACGCGGTTGATCAACAGGTCTAACAGGAATTCTTCTTCGCCCACAGGCGGGGTCTTCAGCAGCTCGACAAGCGCAGCCATTTGGGTTGCGTCTAAAGGTTTTGGCACAATCCCCTGGGCAGCACGCTCAGCTACGTGCTTACGGTATTCTTCTAGCACGACGATATCTCCTCGCTCTCATTGTCATAATGCGGCGCTTTTGTTGATGGGCGATTCTCTTCACGCTCCTGTGAGACAGTAGTTAGTAGGGTAAATGCCCGGTACCGCATAGGGCACAATAACAGGATTTTCTTTAAGTGTTAATCTGTTTACAAAAAAGCAACATAAAAAAGTGGCTGAATCGTTAAGGATGGTCTAATGCTCTACTGAGACGGGAGCTGCAGCCATAAATGCTTACCTCATTTCGTGCTTTGATCGTCACGTAACGTTATCGATCCCAACATTAGCTAAAAATTAAACTATCGTCCCTTTATACTCACGCGAAACTGCACCCCGTCGGCGGCAGGCATAATGACCATAGCGATTCTCTGGAATCGGGAGAGATAAAATGACGTTGCCCTTTAAACCCCATCTCATTGCCCTTGTGTGCAGTGCCGGGTTATTTGCCGCTTCGGGCGTACTGTATGTTAAAAGCCGCGCTCCCGAAGCGCCCGCGCAGGCGGCGGCTCCCGCCCCTGAGACAACGCAGACCGCTGTGCCCGCGCCTGTCGCGAAAACGACCTTTACCACTGCGCAAATTGATCAATGGGTCGCGCCTGTCGCGCTCTATCCCGATGCCCTGCTTTCGCAGGTGCTCATGGCCTCCACCTACCCGGCGAACGTGGTTCAGGCCGTCCAGTGGTCGCGGGATAACCCCACGCTGCAGGGCGATGCCGCTATTCAGGCGGTGGCCAGCCAACCGTGGGACCCCAGCGTCAAATCGCTGGCCGCCTTTCCCCAGTTGATGGCGCTTATGGGCGAGAATCCGCAATGGGTGCAAAACCTGGGCGATGCGTTCTTAGCCCAGCCACAGGATGTGATGGATGCGGTGCAAAGGTTGCGTCTGCTCGCTCAACAAACCGGTTCGCTAAAATCCACGCCGCAGCAAACCGTCACCAGCGTGCCGAAGTCCAGCGCTTCTACCGCCGTCACGACGACAACCACCACATCCGCCAGTACGCCAGCAACACCGTCGACCGTCATCAAAATTGAACCCGCGAATCCGCAGGTGGTGTACGTGCCGAACTATAACCCCGCGACGGTGTATGGCGCCTGGCCCAATACCGCTTATCCGCCGGTGTATTTACCGCCCCCTCCGGGGCAGCAGTTTGCCGATAGTTTTGTTAAAGGTTTTGGTTATAGTCTGGGCGTCGCCACCACCTATGCGTTGTTCAGCAGCATAGACTGGGATGACGACGATCATCACCACCATGACGACGACCATCATGATGATGATTACCATCATGGTGGTAACGGTTATCAACATAATGGCGATAATATCAACATCAATGTCAATAATTTCAACCGGATATCCGGGCAAAACCTGCCGGGCCAAACGATGGGCTGGCAGCATAATCCCGCCTGGCGCAATGGCGTCCCCTATCCGAATAATACCGTTGCGCAACGGTTCCATCCCACCAATGTTAGCGGCGGGTTAAGCGCAACGCAGCAAGCGCCAGTGTCTCGCGACAGTCAGCGCCAGGCGGCCATGGCGCAATTCCAACAGCGCAGCCATACATCACCCGCTAACCTGTCAGGCGAGACATCCCGCGACAGACAGCGCAAAGCGGCATCGCAGCAGTTAAATCAAATTGCCCAGCGTAATAATTACCGTGGCTATGACGGAACACAAAACAGCAGTCGTCGCGAGGCGGCGCAGCAGACACTGAATAAATCCACCACGCAGCAGCATCGTTCCGAGCTGAAGGCTAAAGCCCAGCAGCACCCTGTTTCACAACAGCAGAGAGACACCGCCCGCCAGCGTATTGAATCCTCTACGCCGCAGCAGCGTCAGGCATTTCGCCAGAATATGCACGCCAATGTGTTTAGCGGGAACGACAGTCGATCGCCGTCATGGCAATCGCAACAGCTACGCGGCCTGGAAAGCCGTCGCGGCAGTCACTTAAACACCGAGCAACGCGCCGCCGCGCGGGAACATTTTTCTGAACATCATGAATTTCATCGCCGTTAACCGGAGCAGATAATGAAAAAGGTTATGTTAAGCGCTCTGTTACTGTCGTTACCCTTTCTGGGCTACGCGCAGGAACGGTTCCCCTCCCCGGAAGCGGCCGCCAGCGCCTTCGCCGCGGCGGTAGCCGGAAAAAACGAAACGCAGCTTACCGCGCTACTGGGCGATGACTGGCGGCAATTTCTGCCGCCGGAAGGTGCCGATCCCGAGGCCGTGGCCCGCTTCAATCGTGACTGGCGCGAAGGCCATCGCATTGTACAAAAAGACAATACGGCGCACCTGAATGTCGGACGAGAAGACTGGCAGCTCCCGGTGCCCATGGTGAAAGAGACTGGCGGCTGGCGCTTTGATATGGCGGCAGCCGGGAATGAGATCCTCACCCGTACTATTGGGCGAAATGAACTTTCTACCTTACAGGCCATGCATGCTTACGTTGATGCGCAGCAGGACTATTACTTACAAAACCATCGCTGGGCGCACAGGATAATCAGTAGCGAAGGCCAAAAAGATGGTCTGTACTGGCCAACCAAAGCAGGCGACGTCCCCAGTCCGTTAGGCCCAAACTTTAGCCCCGCCGCGCCAGACGAGGGTTACCACGGCTACCATTTCCGTATTATCAGCGATAACGACGGTCACGGCGCGGCGCTTCTGGCCTGGCCGATGCATTACGGCGAAACCGGGGTGATGAGTTTTATGGTCAACCAGGACGATCGTATTTATCAGGCGGATTTAGGCAAGGAGACGGAGAGTAAAGTTCAGGCTATCACGCGTTTTGCGCCAGACGCGCAGTGGCAGGTCGCCGAATAACCCGTAAGCGCCTGGCGTTATCGCCAGGCCATGATCATTAGCCCTGATGCGGCATTAATTCCGGATGGCCTTGTACCGGCGGCTTGTTGCTGGTCAGCGCGGCTTCATCAGCCTGAATGCTGCCGGAATTAGCCGCCCATACGCCTTCATGCGTGTGGGTGATCTGCAGATGCTGCGCATTCAAATCCTCGCCCATTGCCGCAATATGCGTGCTTTCCGTACCGCCGCTGTTAGTCGCCCAGGGAATGACGGGATCGCTGGCAAATGCCATGCCGGAGATCAACGTCGCGGTTAGCGCTGCTGTTGTCAGAAAAAGTTTCATATATCAAACCTCATAATTAGCTCGCTATTATTTTATAGCGTTACTAATTTCAGGGTGATGACAAAGTAAGGAGAGGTATTTCTTATGAAACAATTAGTTGGTCGAAAATGACAGACAAAGGCACTACTGACGGCATACGCTTTGAAAAACGCACTGCTGCGGAAAAGATAAATTTTGCGGTTTCGTTATCCTTCGCCATCATTTGACACATCTGATTTGCCATGCATAAAAAAAGCGGCTGTAAAGCCGCTTTTTTGTATAGGGTGGCGCATTGCCACCCGCAGAAGATTATTTCTTCTTCGCTTTCGGGTTCGGCAGGTCGGTAATGCTACCTTCGAAGATTTCCGCCGCCAGGCCCACGGACTCATGCAGAGTCGGGTGAGCATGGATGGTCAGCGCGATATCTTCCGCGTCACAGCCCATTTCGATCGCCAGACCGATTTCACCCAGCAGCTCGCCGCCGTTGGTACCGACAATCGCCCCGCCGATCACGCGGTGAGATTCTTTGTCGAAAATCAGTTTGGTCATACCGTCTGCGCAGTCAGAAGCGATAGCACGGCCAGAAGCTGCCCACGGGAAGGTGGCGGTTTCATAGCTGATGCCTTTTTCTTTCGCTTCTTTCTCGGTCAGGCCAACCCATGCCACTTCTGGCTCGGTGTACGCGATAGACGGGATAACTTTCGGATCGAAGTAGTGTTTCTTCCCGGCGATAACTTCAGCGGCAACGTGGCCTTCGTGAACGCCTTTATGCGCCAGCATCGGCTGGCCGACGATATCGCCGATAGCGAAGATGTGCGGCACGTTGGTGCGCAGCTGTTTGTCCACGCGGATAAAGCCACGGTCGTCAACTTCCACGCCAGCTTTGCCCGCGTCGAGGTTTTTACCGTTCGGCACACGACCAATCGCCACCAGAACCGCATCATAACGCTGCGCTTCAGCCGGGGCTTTTTTGCCTTCCATCGAAACGTAGATACCGTCTTCTTTCGCTTCAACGGCAGTCACTTTGGTTTCCAGCATCAGGTTGAATTTCTTGCTGATGCGCTTGGTGAAGACTTTAACGATGTCTTTATCAGCCGCCGGGATAACCTGGTCGAACATTTCAACCACGTCAATCTCTGAACCCAGCGCGTGGTATACGGTACCCATTTCCAGACCGATGATACCGCCGCCCATGACCAGCATACGCTTCGGCACTTCTTTCAGTTCCAGAGCGTCGGTAGAATCCCATACGCGCGGGTCTTCATGCGGAATAAACGGTAATTGGATCGGACGAGAACCTGCCGCGATGATCGCGTTGTCGAAGTTGATCACGGTTTTGCCATTTTCGCCTTCCACTTCCAGGGTGTTAGCCCCGGTGAATTTACCCAGACCGTTGACCACTTTCACTTTACGGCCTTTGGCCATACCCGCCAGACCGCCGGTCAGCTGCGTGATCACTTTCTCTTTCCAGGTACGAATCTTGTCGATATCGGTTTTCGGCTCGCCGAAGACGATACCGTGTTCAGCCAGCGCTTTGGCTTCTTCGATAACTTTTGCTACGTGCAGCAGCGCTTTAGAAGGGATACAGCCGACGTTCAGACAAACACCGCCAAGGGTGTTGTAGCGTTCTACAATTACGGTTTCCAGACCTAAATCAGCGCAACGGAAAGCGGCAGAATAGCCTGCCGGGCCCGCCCCAAGTACCACGACCTGAGTTTTGATTTCAGTACTCATCATGACCTCTTTATTTGTATCCGGCGGTCCGGGGTACTTGATCGCCCATCATCCACCGGGTCGTTCTATCCGCCCGTATCTTACAAAATTGTTAACAATTTTGAAACAACAAACGGATCACGAATTATCGCTTTCGCTAATAACCTCACAAACTCCATGAGATTATCAAAAAAAAGCCGGCCGTCGGGCCGGCTTTTTCGCTTACATCACCAGACGGCGAATGTCAGACAACATATTGTTGATAATGGTAATGAAACGCGCACCATCAGCACCATCGATCACACGGTGGTCGAAGGAAAGAGAGATAGGCATCATCAGACGCGGCACAAACTCTTTCCCATTCCACACCGGCTCCATCGCCGACTTAGAAACGCCGAGGATAGCCACTTCCGGCGCGTTAACAATCGGCGCGAAGTGGGTAGTTCCCAGGCCGCCGATGCTGGAGATAGTGAAGCAACCACCCTGCATTTCGCCAGCGGTCAGCTTACCATCACGCGCTTTTTTGGAGATGGTGGTCAGTTCACGAGACAGCTCGGTCACGCTCTTCTTATTCACGTCTTTAAAGACCGGAACCACCAGGCCATTCGGGGTATCAACCGCCACGCCGATGTTGATGTATTTTTTCAGGGTCAGACGCTGACCGTCTTCGGACAGAGAGCTGTTGAAGCGCGGCATCTGTTCCAGAGCAGCGGCAACCGCTTTCATGATGAAGACCACTGGCGTGTATTTCACATCCAGTTTGCGCTTCTCAGCTTCGGCGTTCTGCTGTTTACGGAACGCTTCCAGATCGGTGATATCGGTTTTGTCGAAGTGCGTAACGTGCGGGATCATCACCCAGTTACGGCTCAGGTTCGCGCCAGAGATTTTCTGGATACGGCCCAGTTCCACTTCTTCAACTTCACCAAACTTGCTGAAGTCCACTTTCGGCCACGGCAGCATACCCGGGATACCGCCGCCCGCAGCAGCCGGCGCAGCTTCCGCGCGTTTGATAGCGTCTTTCACGTAAGCCTGAACGTCTTCGCGCAGAATACGGCCTTTACGACCGGTGCCTTTCACTTTCGCCAGGTTGACGCCAAACTCGCGCGCCAGACGGCGAATCAGCGGAGTAGCGTGAACGTACGCGTCGTTTTCAGCGAACTCAGATTTGCCTTCCGCTTTTGCAGCCGGAGCCGCTGGCTTCTCAGCTTTCGCCGCTGGAGCCGGCGCCGCCGCTTCCTGTTTAGCCGGAGCGGCCGCAGGCGCTGCGCCTTCTACTTCGAAGACCATAATCAGAGAACCGGTTTTCACTTTATCGCCGGTGCTGATCTTGATTTCTTTCACGGTACCCGCGAACGGAGCCGGAACTTCCATAGAGGCTTTGTCGCCTTCTACGGTGATCAGTGATTGTTCAGCGGTAACTTTATCGCCGACTTTGACCATCACTTCGGTGACTTCAACTTCGTCGCCGCCGATGTCCGGTACGTTAACGTCTTTCACGCCCGTCGCTGCTGCTGGAGCAGCCGCAGCCGGAGCGGCTTCCGCTTTCGCTGGTGCTGCTGCGCCTGCTTCACCCGCCACTTCGAAGACCATAATCAGTGAGCCGGTAGACACTTTATCACCGGTGTTCACTTTGATCTCTTTCACGGTGCCCGCGAACGGCGCCGGCACTTCCATAGAGGCCTTGTCGCCTTCGACGGTGATCAGCGACTGTTCAGCTTCTACGGTGTCGCCCACTTTCACCATCACTTCAGTCACTTCAACTTCGTCACTGCCGATATCCGGTACGTGAACGTCTTTCGCCGCTGCCGCAGCAGGTGCTGCTGCCGGAGCCGCTTCTTTCTTCTCTTCTGCCTTAGCAGGCGCAGCGTCAGCTGCACCGTCGGCGGAATCGAAAATCATGATAAGTGCACCGGTCTCAGTTTTGTCGCCGACAGAGACTTTGATCTCTTTCACGACGCCAGCCTGCGGAGACGGG
>CWGO01000049.1_pt7 | contig 64020 bp, 57 predicted proteins | sample 682281 | NCBI WGS metagenome assembly CWGO01 (sample SAMEA3735799, study PRJEB9488) | human gut metagenome | biome: ENVO:mammalia-associated habitat; material: ENVO:feces | place: Malawi | collected 2009-02-27 | reverse complement strand
CCCCGACAAAAAAACAGGGGCTATCGGCCTACGCGCCGGGGAAAGCTGTATCAGTGTAGGGTTTTTGGGATGAGTTTTCGGCAATCATGAAAAGGGGAAAATATGGGGATTCTGGCGCAGGAAATGAAGCGTCTTGCACAGCAGGCTGGCGGCAGCCATAAAACCGTTCACGATCGCATTAAGCTGGCGCAGCGGTTTTGTGAACGTCTGGTACTGGCGCAGAATGTGCAGATCCGCCGGGTGGAGCAGCTTAAGACGCGACATATAGAGGGTTATATCCGTGAACGGCTGGCGCAGGGTATTACAAAGCGTTCCCTGCAAAATGAGATGGCGGCGGTACGTTGCATTCTGAAACAGGCAGGGCGTGACAGACTGGCGCAGAGTGAGCGGCTGAATAACCGCTCGCTGGGATTGTCCGGCGCATCCCGTAACGGTACAAAGCAGGCTATCACGCCGGAGCACTATCGTGACGTACTGGAGACAGCCCGCGTAAAAGATCCGGGGATGGCGGCAGCGCTGGAACTCTCAAGGCTGATGGGGCTGCGTTCGCAGGAGGCGGTGCAGAGCGTACAGTCGCTGAAAACGTGGCGGCAGGCGCTGGAGCGCGGTGATACCCGCTTAACCGTGGTGTTTGGCACCAAAGGGGGGCGACCCCGTGAGACGACTATTCTTGATGCTGTCGCTGTCAGAAAAGCGCTGGATAATGCGCTGACCGTGGCAGAAGATCGCCACAGCAGGCTGATAGATAAGCCGGATCTGAAAAGCGCGATGAAATACTGGCACAGCCAGGCGTCACGTCTCGGCTTAACGGGCGCATACTCTCCGCACTCCCTTCGTTACGCCTGGGCGCAGGATGCGATCAGTCATTATCTGGCGCAGGGGTTTTGTGAGAAGGAAGCGCTGGCAATGACGGCGATGGATTTGGGCCACGGCGACGGGCGCGGGCGGTATGTGGCGCAGGTTTACGGGAGAAAGCATGGTGCTGACTGATAGCTTCAAACTTGCAATATGATGTTATCCATCGGTTTTCGTACAAAAAATTTTGGGGCCAAAATTTTTTGTATACTTTCCTATCAATATTGATAAAAACAATAATTATCGGCTATTAAATTCATGGTTATTAATTATAAATCAATGAATTAAGTTTTGTGGTCGATTTTTGATAGACACTACATTATAAAATATCCTTTATTCATCGTTATCCACCGAAAAAATTTCTACGTAGAAATTTTTTGTACGGTTTCCTCTTAATAACGGTGCTTACGAACGGTATAGCCTATTAACAGGCTTCTGGTGCAGCATTACGGTATTTTTCTGATGATTGCGCCAGCAAAAGGGAAAAGGCCAGTTAAAGGTAACGGGCGGCTAAGGGTAACAGCGCCAGACCGGAAAAGGCCAAAGGGCTTTAGCTGGCGCAGTTCGATGCTTATCCCGCAGTATCTGGTGCAGGTAAACGATGACACTGAACTGGTGCAGACAAAATCTTTCGATACAAAAAGCAGATCCAGATTCAATCAGGATCTGCTTTTTCATTATCAACAAATTATATTTTCGTTGGCTCAGGCCGCCTTATGCCGCCGCGCATAAATATACGGCGCAACGTACCCCTCGCGGCTCATGTCGAGATAATCCGACCACCACTGCATCATCTCCATACGCGCTTCCAGATGCTCCGCCTTATGCACATACGCCGCCCGCACGCCGTTGCGCTCCTTGTGGCTCATCTGGCGCTCGATGGCGTCCTTAGACCACAGTGCGGATTCATTCAGGGCGCTACAGGCCATCGTGCGGAAGCCATGACCGCAAACCTCGGTTTTGGTGTCGTAGCCGATAACACGCAGCGCCTTGTTGATGGTGTTTTCGCTCATCGGCTTGTTCATGGAGTGCGCACCCGCAAACACGAAAACGGAATCTCCGGTAATTTCCTTTATCTGCTCCAGCAGGGCGACAGCCTGCGCGGATAACGGCACCAGATGCTCGTCCTTCATCTTTGCGCCACGCGATGAAAATCTCACACCCTTAACCGCTTCCCGCTGTGCAGGCACCGTCCAGATATGGGCTTTCAGGTTGAACTCATCCCAGCGGGCGAGGCGTAGCTCGCTGGAACGCAGGAAAACGTGCAGATTCAGCTCCAGTGCCAGACGGGTCAGTTCTCGCCCTTTGTAGTCATTAATCTTGTCCAGCAGCTCCGGCAGGCGTTTCAGGGGCAGGGCGGGGTGATGTTGGGTCACAACAGGGGTCACGACGCCATCCAGATCGTAAGCCGGATTATATTTAATCGTTCCCTGCTGTACGGCGTGACGCATGATTTTGGTCAGATGCTGGCGCACCCGCCCGGCAACGTCATGCACGCCCTTATCATCGATGGATTTTACAAGCTGCGCCAGATGGCGGGTTTCAACCTTCGTAATGTCCATTGTGCCGATATCGGGAAAGACATAGCGCTTCAGGCAGGTGAGGATTTTATCGGCGTGGCCTTCCGACCAGAGTTTAAGGCAACTGGTGTGCCACTCAGTGGCGATAAATTTAAACGTGCGGGATTCGTCAACGGCGGCGTTATCCATCTTGCGGATCTGCGAAGGGCAGATACCGGACGCCAGCAGCTTACGCGCGGCATCGCGCTTTTCGCGGGCTTCCGCCAGCGTGACCAGCGGATAAGCGCCAAAGGCCAGGCGGTTTTCTTTGCCGCCGAAGCAATAGCGAAAATACCATAACTTAGCGCCACTACGGGATACAGTCAGGTACAGACCTTGCGCGTCGGTGAGTTTGTAAGATTTAGCGAGGGGCTTAGCTGCGCGGATTTTACTGTCATTCAGGGCCATAATACGGGTCTCCATCGTTCATCGAACTGAACGACCCGTAATCTGACCCCAAATTTTCCGGATACGTAGGGATAAATCAAAACGTATCTGGAAAGATTTTTATGCTAACTTATTGAATTACATGCACATGGGAATTCATAGGGAAGCATAAAAAAGGAAAGGTGGTGCCCGGACTCGGAATCGAACCAAGGACACGGGGATTTTCAATCCCCTGCTCTACCGACTGAGCTATCCGGGCAACGAGGCGCATTAAACCGTAATCGCCTCGCTTCGTCAACGAAATTTCTTCAAATCAACGTAGACTGCACAATCTATCACCACTTTGTTGTTATTGCACGCAGAATCAGGCAAAAAACATCGCCCATGCGGCGGAGATCGGCATCGCCAGCAACAGCGCCGGGAGCATATTCACTACCGGAAACATTTTGATTCCACATACACGCAAGCCGGTCGCCACCAGCAGCAGTCCGCCCACAGCGCTAAAGTCGCCCATCATTGCCGGCGTAGTCAGTGGAAGAATGAGGGTGGCGCAGGCGGCAAGCGTTAACTGGATAATCAACATCGGTGCGCAAATCGCCGAAACGGCGATGCCAAGCGAACAGGCGAAAATAATGGCAGTGAAAAAATCCAGAAAAGATTTAGCGATCAAAATGTTTGGATCGCCGGTCATCCCTTCATGCATCGCGCCGAAAATACCGGTGCCGCTGGCGCAAAAAAGTACAATGATAGCGACGTAACTTTGAATAAATGAGTCGTGTGTCGGCTTCTTACCCGATGCTATAAATAATTGTTGGATTTTCGCGACTGCGCCATTAATGCCTTTTTCCAGCAAACAAAACTCGCCGATAAGCGCGCCGACCAGCGTCGCCAGCACCATCACCGGAAGATTAGCGCACTTCATCACCAGCAGAATGCCAATTCCCAGAGAGCACAGACCAAAAATAGACGTCATTGAGACGCGAATCCGTTCTGGCAGACGCTGACTTAACAGCGCGCCAATAACGCCGCCGAATAAAATTGCGCCAGCGTTAATAAAAGGTCCAATTACCACAATGACTCCTGTTATTTGTCTTTCAAATTGCCTTATTATCACGCGATTAAGCTGTTAATAGCTTGATTATCTGTGACGTATAGAGCGCTGATTTTACCTTGCGCCGTCTGGTGAAAGGTGCCATGATTGCGCGAAATTTCTCCTGCCAGCATGGGGCTCGCCGGGATGAACATAGCGCCTTTATATTGTCTTCACTGTCGCCTGACTGCGCGAGGTTTGCCCCTTTCTTTCCTTTTTTTGTCATCCCCGCTATGCGGTGAGGGCAGCGCACGCTCACTGCAGGACAACAGTAAAATCAGAAACAGTCTGTTTTTACTGATGTCTGGCGGTCGGAGCTGGTATCCAGTTTGACCCGGCATCTCGTTGGGCAAGGCATCGGGCCTTGTCCGGGGTTACTCTACTCCCGAAACGGGTATTTGCGCTTATGAAATCAATGAATATTGCCGCCAGCGGTGAACTCATCCCCCGTCTCTCCACCCACCGAAACGTAGTGGCGCTGGACAGTACCGACTTTACCGATGTGGCCGCAGTCGTCATTACCACTGCCGACAGCCGTAGCGGTATTCTGGCGTTGCTTAAACGCACCGGTTTTCACCTGCCGGTGTTTATGCTTGCGGATGAACCCGTCAGCGCGCCTGTCGGCGTTACGGCGGTAATAGTCGGGAACGCGCAGGAATGGCTGGAGCTGGAAAACGCTGCCTGTCGCTACGAAGCGGAACTTCTGCCGCCCTTTTATGGCACCCTGACCCAGTATGTCGACATGGGGAATAGTACTTTTGCTTGCCCGGGGCACCAGCATGGCGAATTTTTTAGAAAACATCCCGCAGGCCGCCATTTTTATGACTTTTTTGGTGAAAACCTGTTTCGTGCGGATATGTGTAACGCCGATGTGAAACTTGGCGATCTGCTAATACATGAAGGTTCTGCCAAACACGCGCAGAAATTTGCGGCAAAAGTGTTTAATGCGGATAAAACCTACTTTGTGCTGAATGGGACTTCGGCGGCGAATAAAGTGGTCACCAACGCCCTGCTGACGCGCGGCGATCTGGTGCTGTTTGATCGTAATAATCACAAATCCAACCACCACGGCGCCCTGATTCAGGCCGGGGCGACGCCAGTCTATCTTGAAGCGGCGCGTAACCCGTTTGGTTTTATCGGTGGCATTGATGCGCACTGTTTTGATGAAACGTACCTGCGCGACCAGATTCGTGACGTGATGCCGGAAAGCGCCGATGCGTCGCGTCCGTTCCGCCTGGCGATCATTCAGCTGGGTACCTATGACGGCACTATTTACAACGCCCGTCAGGTGGTGGATAAAATCGGGCATCTCTGCGATTACATTCTGTTTGACTCCGCGTGGGTAGGCTATGAGCAGTTTATCAATATGATGGCGGATACCTCGCCGTTGCGGCTGGAGCTTAATGAAAACGACCCAGGGATCTTTGTGACCCAATCGGTACATAAGCAACAGGCGGGGTTCTCACAAACCTCGCAGATCCACAAAAAAGATAACCATATTCGCGGCCAGGCGCGTTTTTGTCCGCACAAACGCCTGAACAACGCCTTCATGTTGCATGCTTCAACCAGTCCGTTCTACCCGCTGTTTGCGGCGCTGGATGTCAATGCCAAAATCCACGAAGGGGAGAGCGGTCGCCGCCTGTGGGCGGAGTGCGTTGCGCTGGGCATTGACGCGCGTAAAGCCATTCTCGCCCGTTGCAAACTGCTTCAGCCCTTTATCCCACTGGTGGTTGACGGCAAGCCGTGGCAGGCATATCCGACGGAGACCATTGCCAGCAATCGTCGTTTCTTCAGTTTTGAACCCGGGGCGAAATGGCATGGCTTTGAGGGCTATGCGGATGACCAGTATTTTGTCGACCCCTGTAAACTGTTACTGACCACGCCAGGTATTGATGCCGATAGTGGGCGATACACCGAATTCGGCATCCCGGCGACCATTCTCGCCCACTATCTGCGTGAGAACGGTATTGTGCCTGAGAAGTGCGATCTCAACTCGATTCTGTTCTTGCTGACACCCGCCGAGAGCGAAGAGAAGCTGGCGCGACTGGTCGCGATGCTGGCGCAATTTGAACGGCACATTGAAGACGATACGCCGCTTGCGGATGTATTGCCGACGGTTTTTCAGAAATACCCGGTGCGCTACCGCGATTACACCCTGCGTGAGCTATGTCAGGAGATGCACAACCTGTACGTTAGCTTTGACGTTAAGGATCTGCAAAAAGCGATGTTCCGCAAAGAAAGCCTGCCACATGTGGCGATGAACCCACAGGACGCCAACAGCGCCTTTATTCGCGGCGATGTAGAACTGGTGCGTATCAGCGAGGCGGGCGGGCGTATTGCTGCCGAGGGGGCATTGCCATACCCGCCGGGCGTACTGTGCGTGGTGCCGGGGGAGATTTGGGGCGGCGCGGCGCAGCGTTATTTTTTGGCGCTGGAAGAGGGCATCAATCTGTTGCCTGGTTTTTCGCCGGAATTGCAGGGGGTATATAGCGAGACCGATGCCGATGGAATTCAACGTTTGTACGGATATGTTTTAAAGTAACGTTGCCTGCAGGCCGGATAAGGCATTTACGCCTTATCCGGCCTGCGAAACAGGGCAAGAATTAATGTGCGACGGGTTGCGAACTTGCCGGAACGCGAACGTGTTTGTATTTGAACAAGGCTACGAACGCGAAGGCCAGCACCAGCGAGTAGCCTGCGAAGATGAGCCACACGGTCTGCCAGTCGGTAATGCCGTTTTGAGTGTAATACTCCACCACTTTACCGCTCACAATGCCGCCCAGGATACAGCCGAAGCCATTGGTCATCATCAGGAACATCCCCTGCGCGCTGGCGCGGATTTCCGGGCGTACTTCTTTTTCGACAAACACCGAGCCAGAAATGTTGAAGAAGTCGAAGGCGCAGCCGTACACAATCATCGACAATACCAGCAGAACGGTACCGAACGGCGTCGGGTCGCCATAAGCGAACAGGCCGAAACGCAGCATCCACGCCACAATACTGATAAGCATAACGTTCTTAATACCATAACGGCTCAGGAAGAACGGAATGGTCAGGATGAATAACGTCTCAGAAATCTGCGAAATCGACATCATCACCGAGGCGTGCTGCACGATAAAGCTACTGGCGAATAGCGGATCTTTATCAAAGCTATGCAGGAAGGTGTTGCCAAACATGTTGGTGATCTGCAGTTCCGCGCCCAGCATCATGGAGAAGATGAAGAAAATCGCCATCCGCTTATTTTTAAACAGCGCAAAAGCGTCAAGGCCCAGCATTGATGTCCAGCTCTGGTTTTTCTGTTGGTTCGCCACCGGAATGTGCGGCAGGGTAAAGGTAAACAGTACCAGCAGAACGGAAAGCGTCGCGCCGATATAAAGCTGCATATGGCTCAGCTCGAAGCCGGAGAAACTCACGCCCCACATCGCCAGAATAAAGCCAATGGTGCCCCAGATACGGATAGGTGGGAAGTCAGTCACAATATCCATGCCGGCAGACTGCAGGCGGTAATACGATATGGTATTGATCAAGCCCAACGTCGGCATATAAGCCAACGAGTTAAGCAGGATCACAAAGAACATCGCCCCAGGCGTAGTGACTTCCGCGGCCATGAATAGCGTGATGGCGCCGACGACATGACACAGGGCATAGACCCATTTCGCGCTCAGCCATTTGTCAGCCACAATGCCTAACAAGGTCGGCATAAAGACGGCGGCAATCCCCAGTGAACTATAAACTGCGCCAATAGATGCGCCGTCAAATTTTAAGGTGACGAACATATACGAGCCCAGGGTAGTGAGCCAGCTTCCCCACAGACAGAACTGCAGAAAAGAGAGTATTTTAAGCTGCAGCTTAAGATTCATGTTAATTTCCTCACACCTGAGAGCGGATGAATGTTTTAAAAGGCACATTTGCCGTTGTGATTTGGTGTGATTCTATCAATGAGAGGCGGGCTTTTTTTGTTACCTGTGACAAATATTTGCAAACAATTTCTGCTTGCAAAGCAAAAGGGTGACGGAGTTAACACTTTTACCTTTCCCGCCTCTGTCATTTGCCAGCCAGAGGCGGGATGCGATGGTTTATCGGCGGCGATACGATCGCTGGGCGGAATTCACCTTATACAGATAGCGGCGCGACTCCGCAGATGGATGTCGGGTGGTTAATATCTGGTACACATCCCCCGGCGACATGCGGTTAATCATATTCGCGGCCTGAATCTTATCGTTCGAGAATACGCGTAATACGCTGCCTGCGCCGCCATTGTAGGCGGTAATGACCGCATAGCGCCGCGACGTCGGATTCTCAATACCGCTCAGATAGACATTATTCAACATTGCCAGATACGCTGTGCCGGTATCGATATTGCTGGCGGGGTCGAACAGGAAGTTACGGCTTGGCGTGCCGGACTTACCCTGAGAACGGAAAACATCTTTCCCGGCGCTGTGTTGCACCACCTGCATCAGGCCCAGCGCATCCGCGTGGCTGACCGCATACGGGTTAAACGAGGACTCCGTTTGCATAATCGCCAGAATCAGCGACTCGTCAACGCCGTATTTACGGGAGGCCTGGCGTACCATGCCAATGTATTTATGCGCGCGTTTATCAAGGTGGTTCGGCACCAGATTAATGGTGACGCTGTAAATAATACGCAGGCCGTTACTGCGGCTTTTGAGCCGCGTTTTCAGCAAGTAATCCGCGAATGTCGTGGCGCGGCCTTCCCAGCGAATAGGCTGGCCGGTATTGTCGAGGACCTGACCATACAGGAAGGGTTCTTTAGAAATTTTTATGTCATCGACATCGGAGTAAAGATCGACGGAGGTTGGGTCGTCACCCATGAGCAACGTTTTAATAATGGCCCGGCGCAGATGTGCGGTAGGTTCCGTCCCGGCGATGGTTTCAACGGTAATGGTCCCATCATCAAAGTTGATGTGGCTACGGGTCTGGAACTGATCGGTATATTTGACGTAGTCTTTCGGCCCGGCGATCAGGACTTCCTTATATCCCCACAGATTTTCAATATTGTTGGCAAATTGCCCCATCAAAATATCAAAGCCGTTGGTATCCTTGACCCAGTCTTCATTATACGTCTCGCCTTTTTTGGTCGAACTGGAGCAGGAGATGAGCAACGGCGCAATAACAGCAAGCGCGAGTAATTTTTTCATCATTCCGGGAGTGCATGTTGTGTTGTCGTTATGCCATGTTGCCGGGCAGCGGCGCTAAGGGCTTATCCGGCATAACTCACAGGCCGAATAAGCGCAGCCTCATTCAGCAACGGGCCTATTTTTTATCTTCCGGCGTATAACCTTCGATATGAACGTCTTTGCCTTCGAACAGGAAGCTCACCATCTCCTGTTCCAGCAGTTTACGGTGCTCGGCGTTCATCATGTTGAGCTTTTTCTCGTTAATCAACATGGTCTGCTTATGCTGCCACTGCGCCCACGCGTCCTTAGAGATCTCGTTATAGATACGTTTTCCTAGTTCGCCAGGGTAGAGCTGAAAATCTTGCCCTTCAGCGTCGCGTTGCAGGTAAGTACAAAAAATCGTTCTGCTCATAAGTCATCCTCTTCATCGACCGGAGCGTTAAACTGGCGCTCCGGTACGTAACTGCTGTAACAAGCGCTCCACGGGGGCCGCCAGTCCGACTGACGGCGGTTGCGCTAAGTTATACCAGAGCGCGCTGCCTTCATCCATGCAGACGCCCAGTGACGACACGGGAAGCCACATAGGCACAATATCCAGGTGGAAATGGCTAAATGTGTGGCGAAACGCGTTAAGCTGGGTCAAATTATCAGCGTTAACATGCCGTTGCGCCAGCCATTCACGTAATTCATCTTCGCTGGCGAACTGCGGGAAGCAGTAGAGTCCGCCCCATAAACCGCTGGGAGGGCGCTGCGCCAGGAAAATCTCCTGATTATGCTGTAACAATAAAAAGTAACCCGTCCGCTCCGGCAACGTCTGTTTCGGTTTCTTGCCCGGATAGCGTGACCAGCTTTCATGCGCAGCGGCGATACAACCGTTTTGCAGCGGACACAGGGTGCACTTTGGCTTTGAACGCGTACAAACCATCGCGCCCAGATCCATCATCGCCTGATTAAAACGCTCCACGCCGCGTGCGGGCGTCACTTGCTCGCTCAACGTCCACAGCGTATTCTCCACCTCTTTTTTTCCAGGCCAGCCGCTAACAGCATAACAGCGAGCCAGCACACGTTTAACGTTTCCATCAAGAATCGGATAATGTTTACCTAACGCGAGGGAGAGAATCGCGCCGGCGGTTGAGCGCCCGACGCCGGGTAGCGCGGCGATTTCGGCAAAAGTTTGCGGGAATTCTCCACCGTGAAGCGTCGCCACCTGTTGCGCCGCTTTATGCAAATTACGCGCGCGGGCGTAATAGCCGAGCCCGGTCCATAAATGGAGCACTTCATCCAGCGGCGCATTCGCTAAATCCGTCACTGTGGGAAAGCGCGCCATAAATCGCTCAAAGTAAGGAATCACCGTCGTCACCTGCGTTTGTTGCAACATGACTTCCGAGAGCCATACTTTGTAAGGCGTCTTGTTAATTTGCCAGGGCAGCGTTTTCCGCCCGTATTTGTCGTACCAGTCCAGAACCTGGGCTGAAAATTGAGACGCTTGCATGGAAACTCATTCATTATTGCCGGGGGCAAGATTGCAGCACAGAGGCCGCAGGGTGTAAACCGGAACTTTCCGCAGTGCGCTTCATGCTTGCATCCGGCAACTAACTTTGGATAATGCCCGTTTTCAGAACTCAAACACAGCAGACTACACTTTTATGAAAAACGACGTCATTTCACCGGAATTTGATGAAAACGGTCGCCCGCTGCGCCGTATTCGTAGTTTTGTTCGTCGCCAGGGGCGACTGACAAAGGGGCAAGAGCACGCGCTGGAAAACTACTGGCCGGTGATGGGCGTCGAGTTCAGCGAAGCGCCGGTAGATTTCGCCACGTTGTTTGGTCGCGAGGCGCCGGTGACGCTGGAGATTGGTTTTGGCATGGGGGCGTCTCTGGTGGCGATGGCGAAAGCGCGCCCGGAGCAGAATTTCCTCGGCATTGAAGTGCATTCACCCGGTGTCGGCGCGTGTCTGGCGTCCGCTCATGAAGAGGGCGTTGAAAACCTGCGTGTCATGTGCCACGACGCGGTAGAAGTGTTGCATAAAATGATTCCTGACAATTCTTTATCGATGGTTCAGCTCTTTTTCCCTGACCCGTGGCATAAAGCGCGTCATAATAAACGCCGTATCGTTCAGGTGCCGTTTGCTGAACTGGTATTGAGCAAGCTGAAATTGGGCGGCGTTTTCCATATGGCGACCGACTGGGAAGCGTATGCGGAACACATGCTTGAAGTCATGTCTTCTATCGACGGGTACAAAAATCTGTCAGAGAGCAATGATTATGTACCGCGCCCGGAATCGCGCCCGGTAACGAAATTTGAACAACGTGGCCATCGTCTTGGTCATGGCGTATGGGACTTAATGTTCGAGAGGGTGAAATAATGGCAAAGAACCGTAGTCGTCGTCTGCGTAAAAAAATGCACATTGACGAATTCCAGGAATTAGGATTTTCGGTGGCATGGCGTTTTCCGGAAGGTACATCTGAAGAGCAGGTCGATAAGACTGTCGATGAATTTATTAATGACGTTATTGAGCCTAATAAACTGGCGTTTGACGGCAGCGGCTACCTGGCCTGGGAAGGGCTGATTTGTATGCAGGAAATCGGTAAATGTACCGAAGAACATCAGGCGATTGTGCGTAAGTGGCTGGAAGCGCGCAACCTTGAAGAAGTCCGAACCAGCGAACTTTTCGACGTTTGGTGGGACTAATAAGTACAGGGTCGGCAAATGCCGGCCCGCTTTGTCTTGAGGGAAAGTTATGATGCGCAAAACGCTGCTGGCGACAGTGCTAACGTTTACGGCGATGGCCGCTCATGCAGATTACAAATGCAGCGTCACGCCGCGTGACGATGTGATCCTGAGTCCACAAACGGTGCAGGTGAAAGGTGAAAACGGCAACCTGGTGATCACGCCGGACGGCAATGTGATGTACAACGGTAAGCAGTACACCCTTAGCGCCGCGCAGCGCGAGCAGGCGAAAGATTACCAGGCGGAACTGCGAAGCGCGCTGCCGTGGATTGATGAGGGCGCCCGATCGCGCGTCGAAAAAGGCCGCGTGGCGCTGGATAAAATCATCGCTAAAGAGGTGGGCGAAAGCAGCAACATGCGTAGCCGTCTGACGAAGCTTGATGCGCAATTAAAAGCGCAAATGAACCGCATTATCGAACATCGTACGGACGGCCTGACGTTCCACTATAAGGCTATCGACCAGGTGCGTGCCGACGGTCAGCAGTTGGTGAATCAGGCGATGGGCGGTATTTTGCAGGACAGCATTAACGAAATGGGCGCCAAAGCGGTGCTTAAAGGCGGCGGCAATCCTTTACAGGGCGTGATGGGCAGTCTAGGTGGTTTGCAAACCGCTATCCAGAACGAATGGAAAAACCAGGAGAAAGATTTCCAGCAGTTTGGCAAAGATGTCTGTAGCCGCGTAGTGACCTTAGAAGATAGCCGCAAAGCGCTGGTTGGCAGCCTGAAGTAATCTTTCCTTTTTAAACAATGGCGCAGATCGTATCTGCGCCTTTTTATTCTGTTTTTTCCTGCATTTTGTTATCCATCTCTAAAAAATACTCTCTGTCGGATATATATCGCTGGTTAATCGTATGGCGTCACATTATTCGCCTGCAATATAGAGATAATGCGACCAGTTGACATAACTGGAGATATAACATGGAGTTTTTCAGGAAAACGGCATTAGCTGCTCTGGTAATGGGTTTCAGCGGCGCAGCGTTCGCTTTACCGAATATCACCATCTTAGCGACCGGCGGAACGATCGCTGGCGGCGGTGATTCAGCAACAAAATCAAATTATACGGCAGGTAAAGTCGGCGTCGAAAATCTGGTGGATGCCGTTCCTCAATTGAAGGACATTGCGGTAGTGAAAGGCGAGCAGGTCGTTAACATTGGCTCGCAGGATATGAACGATGAAGTCTGGCTCACGCTGGCGAAAAAAATCAATACCGAGTGCGACAGCACCGACGGTTTCGTGATCACCCACGGTACTGATACGATGGAAGAGACCGCTTATTTCCTCGATCTGACCGTGAAATGCAATAAACCGGTGGTACTGGTCGGCGCGATGCGTCCTTCCACGTCAATGAGCGCAGATGGCCCGTTCAACCTCTATAATGCGGTAGTAACAGCGGCTGATAAACAGTCTGCCAACCGCGGCGTGCTGGTGGTAATGAATGATACCGTCATGGACGGACGCGACGTCACTAAGACCAATACGACTGACGTGGCGACGTTTAAAGCGGTTAACTACGGCCCGCTGGGTTATATCCACAACGGTAAAATTGACTACCAGCGTACGCCAGAGCGTAAACATACCACTTCCACCCCGTTCGACGTGTCGAAGCTGACCGCGTTGCCGAAAGTCGGTATCGTTTATAACTATGCGAATGCGTCCGATCTGCCGGCAAAAGCGCTGGTAGACGCGGGTTATGACGGGATCGTGAGCGCAGGTGTGGGTAACGGCAACCTGTATAAAACGGTCTTTGATACCCTGGCGACCGCCGCGCACAACGGTACGGTAGTGGTGCGTTCTTCACGTGTGCCGACTGGCGCAACCACGCAGGATGCGGAAGTTGACGATGCAAAATACGGCTTTGTCGCTTCCGGCACGCTGAACCCGCAAAAAGCGCGTGTCTTACTGCAACTGGCGTTAACCCAGACTAAAGATCCAAAACAGATCCAGACGATGTTCAATCAGTATTAAAGATAATGCCCCGGTCGGAAGGCCGGGGCTATCTTTGGAAGACCTCTCGCACAACCAACACTATTATCTTGCTAATTATCATCCTGGTTATGATAATCGTGGGCGTCATGTCTCTGGACGGGAGGTCCACAAGTGGTTCGACAATGGATTGCTGGCGCAGCGCTGTTTGCCCTGATTTCAGGCTATAGTTGGGCAGAGGTTGCTCAACCCTCCGATAACATCTTAAAAGAACAGTTTAGTAAGCAGTACCACGGCATACTTAAACTGGATTCCATTACCTTAAAAAATCTTGATTCGACGGGCAATCAGGCCACCTGGTCTGCCGAAGGGGATATTTCTTCCCGTGAAGATATGTATACCGGCGTTGGTATGGCGGCGGATTATTATTTTGTTGAAAAAACCTGGACCAAAGATCGTCCCGTTAAATTTTCTGCCATGTTAACCAGTAAAGGGACGCCAGCCTCTGGCTGGACGGTGAACTATTACTCATTACAAATGGCAGCCAGCGATCAGGGCCGGGCTATTGACGACATTAAAACGAATGATAAATACCTGATCGTCAACAGTGATGACTTTAACTATCGGTTTGGCAACATTGAAGCCTCCTGGCGTGCGCAGAAAGCGTCGATCCCCGGTCTTGAAGAACAACTCGCTGCCCTGGATAAGAAAATAGCGGTAGCTAAAAAAGAAGCGGACGCGTATTGGGGAAAAGGCGCTGATGGGAAACCGTTGACCCGCGCCGAGGCGTTTAAAAAGACGTTAAAAGAGCGCGATGATTATGTAAAAGCCAACGATAGCAGCGTATATGCCGAGAAATACGAAAAAGAGGTCTATCAACCGGCATTAGACGCGTGCCGTAAGCAGAGTGAGCCGTGCAATGAAGCGGCTATTCAGCAGAAAAGAGATTTAGACATACACGAGCAACGGCGGCAGGTATTTTTGAAATCAGAAGAGCTGCGTCGAAAAGCGCAGAATGACTGGATAACGTTAGAGAAAGGACAATATCCGCTGAATATAGCGGTACAGAAACTTCAGATGCAACAGAGTGATATCCGTGTGAAAATTATGGATATTAATGACGGTTACGAGCGCTGGAAAAAAGATACGGACGATTTGCGTCGTAAAGGGGTTATTAAATAATGCGCTTGCCGGCGGCGCATTAACCGCCACAGGTCGATAAGCGTCGCGCCATCAGGTATTTTATCCGCTGGCGCGACAGGCTTATCCTTGTTATTCCGCGAGAAACAACTCAAGAAGAGAGTTTAAAAACAGTTTACCGTGACGGGTAATCTGCCAGTATTGCTCGCATTCTGTCAGGTAGCCCTGGGCAATAGCCTCGTCGATTGGCTGACGAATAACCGCTTCCGTAAGCCCGGTGTAGTCGACAAATTCGGCGCGAGGCGCGCGCTCCAGCAACCGAAAACGATTCATAAAGAACTCAAAGGGTTTATCGTCATCACTCACGTCACGCTGGCTTTCCAGGTAACGTCCCTGCATATAACCGCGTGGGTGACGGGTTTTGGTGATGCGCAGGATCCTGCCGCCCGGGAAGGTGACTTTACCGTGGGCGCCGCAGCCAATCCCCAGATAGTCGCCAAAGCGCCAGTAGTTCAGATTATGCTGGCACTGATAACCGGGTTTGGCATAGGCCGACGTTTCGTATTGCTGATAGCCCGCGGCGGTTAATAACTGGTGGCCCTGCTCAAAGATATCCCACAGTGCGTCATCGTCCGGTAAAACCGGCGGACGCGAACCGAACAGAGTGTTGGGTTCAATCGTCAATTGATACCATGAGAGATGCGGCGGATTAAGCGCAATCGCCTGTCGCAAATCATTCAGCGCCTCTTCCAGCGTTTGATCCGGCAATCCATGCATCAAGTCGAGGTTAAAGCTGCGTAGTCCAAGCCCATTTGCCAGTATTGCTGCCCGCATCGCCTCTTGTGGACCGTGAATACGGCCAAGGCGTTTCAGCTTAGGCTCACTAAAGCTCTGTACGCCAATGGAGATCCGGTTTACGCCGGCGCGCTGATAGTCGATGAAGCGGTCGGCTTCGACCGTGCCGGGGTTCGCTTCCATGGTAATTTCCACATCCGCCGCCAGATTCAGGCGCGCGCGCACGCCGTCCAGCAGTGTTTGCATCGCCGGCCCGGAAAGCAGGCTTGGCGTACCGCCGCCAATAAAAATGGTCTTTACTTCACGCCCTTGCGCCCAGGCGACGTCGGCATCCAGATCGCTTAACAGATGCTGGACGTAGTCGTCATGCGGCACCTCGCCCTTCAACGCATGGGAATTGAAGTCGCAATATGGACATTTTTGTACACACCAGGGAATATGAATATAAAGACTGAGCGGCGGTAGTTTAGCCATTGCGTAACGCATCCAGCAGCAGCTTGAGCGCTTGTCCACGGTGGGAAATCGCGCTTTTTTCTTCACGGGTCAGTTCTGCGGCGGTTTTGCCTTCAGACGGTACGAAGAAAATGGGATCATAGCCAAATCCGCCATTTCCGGCCGCCTGGCGAGTAATGACGCCAGGCCAGCTACCGTGACAGACTATCGGTGTGGGATCTTCCGCATGACGCAAATAAACCAGTACACAATGGAATCGCGCCTGGCGTTTGTCGTCCGGAACATCCCGTAGAGTATGCAGCAGTTTTTCCAGATTTTGCTGATCTGTCGCGTTTTCGCCAGAATAGCGCGCGGAATAGATACCCGGCGCGCCGCCTAAAACGTCAACGGCCAGACCGGAGTCATCGGCAATGGCGGGCAGACCGGTCATTTTAGCGGCATGGCGCGCTTTGAGAATCGCGTTTTCAATAAACGTCAGGCCGGTTTCTTCCGCGGAGTCAACGCCCAGTTCCGTTTGCGCTACCACATCAAGCCCAAAATCGCTTAATAGCGACGCGAGCTCGCGCACTTTACCGGCGTTGCCGGTTGCGAGAACAACTTTTTGCATGGAATACCTACTCAGTTAACGCCGCAATTTCCGGCGGGATCTGTTGCGGGTGAATAATTTTTACCTGTTTGTGACGGCCCAGCTCGCCTTTTTCGATGACGATCTGACTTTTCGCCACGCGAAACTGTTTACCGAGAAACTTGGTCAGATGGCTGTTTGCCTGACCGTCAACCGGCGGGGCGGTAATGGCGACTTTCACCTCGTCGCCATGTAAGCCCACAATACTGTCGCGGCTGGCTTTCGGCTGAATATAAAGCCGTAACACCAGACCGTCTTCGCAGCGAGTCACAGCACTCATAACGCCATCCACAGCCCCGGCAGCAACATGTTGCCTGTCGCTTGTAAGACTTCAGCGATCCCCATATTAACGACATACAGCAGCAGCACCAGAACCATCGGCGAGAAGTCGATGCCGCCCATCGCAGGCAGTATACGGCGAATCGGGCTGAGCAGCGGCTCGGCAAGCTGAATCAATACATATTCAATCGGGCTACGACCCTGGCTCACCCAGCTCATGATAGCCATGACCAGCAGCACCCAGAAGATCAGCAGGCCGATTGTTTTAAGCAAGATAAGCACCGCGGCAATCCAGATAATCGCCTGAAACGTAATGACCTTAAACAGCACTATCGCCTTAATAACGCTAAGAATAAACGCCACCAGCAGGGAAGCGCTGTCAATCGGCCCCATTGGCGGGATAATACGACGCAGCGGTCCGATGATGGGCTGCGTAATTTTCACCACGAACTGGGAGAAAGGGTTGTAAAAGTCACAGCGGGCCCACTGCATCCACACGCGCAATAATAGCACCATGGTATACAGCTCAATTACCGTTGAGAGCAGGAAGGTCAACGTATTCATGGCGTTCCTCAGTTTTCCTTAATTTTTTGTGTAATCACGAGCACCAAAGATAGCGGTGCCGATGCGCACCATTGTGCTACCTGCCGCAATCGCGGCTTCCATATCGTCGCTCATACCCAGAGATAGGGTATCAACGTCAGGGTAGCGCGCTTTCAGCCCGGCAAATGCTACAGCCATTTGACGTGCGACTTCAAACTGCCTTACATAATCTGACTCTGGCGCCGGGATCGCCATCAGTCCGCGAAGCCGCAGACGCGGCAGTGTTGCCACCGCAGCGGCCAGCTCATCCAGTTCCGCCAGCGGAATGCCTGATTTGCTGTTTTCATCGCTGATATTAATTTGGATCAGAACATTTAGCGCCGGCAGATTATCCGGGCGCTGTTCGCTCAGCCGCGAGGCGATACGCAGGCGATCGATGGTATGACACCAGTCAAAATGCTCGGCCACCAGCCGACTTTTGTTGGACTGTAAAGGGCCAATAAAGTGCCAGTGCAGGCCTTCCACTTTCGCTTCCTGAAAGTGGCGGATTTTTTCCACCCCCTCTTGTACATAATTTTCACCAAATGCCCGTTGTCCGGCGGCAATGGCTTCTGCGATGTCGCTCGCAGGTTTGGTTTTACTCACTGCAAGCAACGTAACTTCTTCTGAAGAGCGGCCGCAACGCGTCGCCGCGGCGGAGATTTTGTCCCGGATGTATGCCAGGTTATGCGCGATATCGTTCATTTTCCGAGGATGTTTATATGAATATGGAAGAAATTGTGACGCTTAGTGTAAAGCATAACGTCTCGGATCTACACCTGTGTAACGCCTGGCCTGCGCGATGGCGCAAACAAGGACGCATGGAGAACGCGCCTTTTACCGCGCCTGATGTCGACAGGCTTCTGCTTGATTGGCTTAATGATGCGCAACAATATCAGTGGCGAACGCACGGCCAGCTTGATTTCGCCGTCTCGCTGTCTGGCACGCGGCGCCTGCGCGCCAGTGCGTTCACACATCAACAGGGAACGTCGCTGGCGCTACGGCTATTGCCCGAGCGTTGTCCTGATCTGGCGGAAATCCAGACGCCGCCGATAGTACCCGCACTGCTTGCCAGCGAGAACGGACTGATTCTGGTCACTGGCGCTACTGGCTGCGGGAAATCCACTACGCTGGCGGCGATGGTGGGACATCTTAATCAACATGCCGATAAACACATCCTGACGCTGGAAGATCCTATTGAGTACCGTTACACCAGCAAGCGTTGCCTGATACAGCAGCGGGAAATCGGCCAGCATTGCGCCACTTTTGCCGCCGGGCTGCGCGCGGCGTTACGTGAAGATCCCGATGTCATTTTACTGGGAGAGCTGCGTGACAGCGAGACCATTCGCCTGGCGCTGACGGCGGCGGAAACGGGGCATCTGGTACTGGCAACCCTGCATACTCGCGGTGCGGCGCAGGCGGTGGAAAGATTAGTGGATAGTTTTCCGGCGCAGGAAAAAGAACCGGTACGCAGCCAACTGGCGGGTAGTCTGCGCGCCGTACTATCACAAAAACTGGAGGTCGACAGACAGGATGGGCGCGTGGCGTTGTTTGAATTACTGATTAATACGCCAGCCACAGGGAATTTGATCCGTGAAGGCAAACTCCATCAGTTGGCCCACGTGATACAAACCGGGCAGCAGCAGGGGATGATGACATTCGCCCAGAGCGCGCAATGGCGTCAGGTGCAGGGACGGCTGTAGCGAAGATGGCGGCGTAGAGGGGGGAGGAAAGTGTTGACTGGCGCGGTGGATTGAACGGCATGCAGGCTTGTATCCTGGCGAACCGGCGTTAAAATCGCAGCTTTGTTAAAACCACAGCGAAGCCATTTAACGATGTCATCACAACCGAATCAAAGCCTGATAGATGGCATTCGCTGTCTGCAATATCTGGTTTCCAGCGACCGTGCTATCGGATGTCGCGAGCTTGCCCGGCTGATGGATATTAATACCACGCGCGTTAATCGCCTGTTAATGACGATGGCCTCTATTGGACTCACGATGCAGGATGAGCACCGACGCTATTTACCCGGGCCAGGCATTCATGCTTTGGCGGCGCAGGCGATTCGTGGTTCAGCGCTGTTCTCCCATGCGTTGCCTATCCTTGAACGCCATGCGCCCAAAGACATCGTGGTGGCATTAGGCGTGCTATGGGAAGACCAGATTATCTATATTTATCACTCTACGCCGGGTTCGCAGGGAAGTCAGGCGCTGGCGGGGTTTCGCATGTGCCCGGCCTGGCAGTCGGTAACAGGAGTGGCGTTACTGGCGGCAGAAAGCGATGAGGCGCTAATGCAGCGTTTTACTCCGGAGCAGTGGCGTAATCTGGCGCCGCATGTGGCGCAGCAGCGCCAGCGGGGATACGTGCTGTGGCATCACGCTGATGGTGAAGTTTCTATGGCGCAACCGCTAGACAAGCACGCCGCAGCGCTGGCCTTTGCGGGAATGTGGCGGATTGATGAGGCGGAGGCGGCTGCGCGTTTACAGGCGTTGAAGGCATTAAACCAGCTTATTGCCCAGTAAGCCTGGCAACCGTGACCGCGTTATCCGCCTGCTGACAAAAACGGCTTTAATACCCCTGTTCAAAATAGCTTTCGAGGATAATCACGGCGGAGGCCGAGTCCACTTTGCCTTTGTTCAGTGCGCGATACCCACCTCGTTCAAACAGACCGGAGCGTGCTTCAACGGTGCTGAGTCGTTCATCGTGCAGCGTGACAGTTACCCCGAAACGCCCATGAATACGGTTGGCGAATTTACGTGCGCGCGCCGTCAGCGGCTGTTCAGTGCCATCCATATTGAGCGGTAGCCCGACAATAATTTCGCCCGGCTGCCACTCTTTCAGCAAACGTTCAATGAGCGTCCAGTCGGGCGTGCCGTCCTGTGCTTTGATTGCCGGAAGCGGACGGGCGGTGCCGGTAATGCGTTGTCCTATTGCAACGCCGATGCTTTTTGTGCCGAAGTCAAAGGCCAGTAAGGTGCCGCTCATCAGGCGTGCCCCGCAACACCAGGCATGGTCAGAATATCAATGCCAATAAGTTTTGCCGCTTCGCGCCAGCGCTCGGCAATGGGTGTTTTGAACAAAATATTGAGATCGGCGGGCGCGGTAAGCCAGGCGTTATCAAGCAACTCTTGTTCAAGCTGGCCTTTATCCCAGGAGGCGTAGCCCAGCGCGACCAGCACATCGGAAGGCTGTTGTTGGGTACCTAACGTTTCCAGCACATCGCGGGAGGTGGTAATCACGGTATTGTCTGAGATACGAATGCTGGAGGCGAAACGTGACGGCGGAGTATGGAGAATAAATCCGCGATCTTCCGCCAGCGGGCCGCCGAGCATCACGGCTTTATCAAGACGAATTGCCGAATCGCGCGGTTCCGGCGTAATTTTTAGTTTTTCCAGAATCCCTTCAATTTGCAGATTTTCCAAAGGCTTATTAATAATAATCCCCATAGCGCCGTCCTGGTTGTGCTCGCAAATATACACTACGGAACGGCGGAAAATCGGGTCCTGGAGCGCAGGCATGGCAATAAGAAAGTGATGCTGTAAATTCATTGTCAGAGGTTCTGTTTCCTGGTTCAAAAAAACGACAGCGTTCAGTATGTGGGGAAAGCGGACGGTTGTCACTCATATAAGCCGTCTTTTGCCAAAGGACGGCGGCCTTATCGGGCAATAGACTGCCGGATGGCGATGCTGACGCGCCGCCTTATCCGACCGGGGCGGCGTGATTGCTCAGGCCCGATAAGCGCACGCCACCGGGCAATAAACGTTTACTTCGCCAGACGCGCTTCGATGGCGTCCATCAACATCCCGGTGATAGAGATCGGGTATTCCGCTTCGATTTCACGCACGCAGGTTGGGCTGGTCACGTTAATTTCCGTTAAGCGGTCGCCGATAATATCCAGACCGACGAAAATAAGCCCTTTGGCTTTAAGCGTCGGCCCAACGCGGCGGGCGATTTCCCAGTCGCTTTCGCTCAACGGACGGGGTTCGCCGCGACCACCAGCCGCCAGGTTGCCGCGGGTTTCGCCGCCCTGCGGAATACGCGCCAGGCAGTAAGGCACCGGCTCGCCGTCGACGACCAGTACGCGCTTATCGCCATCTTTGATCGCGGGCAGATAGTTCTGCGCCATGCAGTAGCGGTTGCCCAGCTCGGTCAGCGTTTCGGCAATAACGCCTATGTTAGGATCGCCTTCCTTAACGCGGAAAATGGACGCGCCGCCCATACCGTCCAGCGGTTTCATAATGATATCGCCGTGCTTTTCCCAAAACGCTTTGAGCTGCGCTTTATTGCGCGTTACCAGCGTTTCCGGCGTCAGGTCGGCAAACCAGGCAGTATACAGTTTTTCATTACAGTCGCGCAGGCTTTGCGGTTTGTTGACGATCAGCGTCCCTTCCTCTTCAGCGCGTTCCAGAATATAGGTCGCATAAATAAACTCGGTATCAAACGGCGGATCTTTACGCATCAGGATAACGTCGAGGTCGGCAAGTTTAATCTCCTGCTCGCTGCCGAACTCGTACCATTTATCGTAATTTTGCTCCACGTTCAACGTTCGCGTGCGGGCGCGGGCTTCGCCGTTAATCAGATAAAGGTCGGCCATCTCCATATAATGAAGTTCATAACCACGACGTTGGGCTTCCAGCAGCATAGCGAAACTGGTGTCTTTCTTGATGTTGATGTGTGCGATGGGGTCCATCACGATGCCGAGCTTGATCATTATTTTCTCCGTTAACGCTTCATCCTAAGTCGCCAAAACGCACCTGTAGCGCGGTAATGGCGGTGAGCGCGGTTGTCTCAGTACGCAGAACGCGAGGTCCTAACAGAATATCAGTAAACTGATAGCGCGCGGTCATCGCGATTTCGTCCGCCGACAGCCCGCCTTCCGGGCCGATCAGCAGTCGGACGCGTTCAACCGGCAGCGGCAGAGTGTTGATGCTGGCATGGGCGCGCGGATGAAGATTGAGCTTCAGCCCGGAATCTTGCTCGGCGCACCAGGCTTCCAGCGCCATCGGCGGGCGAATTTCCGGCACCCGGTTACGCCCGCATTGTTCGCAGGCGGCGATGGCGATCTTTTGCCACTGCTGGCGCTTTTTGTTCAGACGTTCACTATCCAGTTTAACGCCGCAGCGCTCAGAGAACAGTGGCGTAATGAGGCTTACACCCAGTTCGATCGATTTCTGGATAGTAAATTCCATTTTTTCACCGCGCGACATCACCTGGCCCAGATGGATATGCAGCGGCGATTCACGATCGTCGATTTCGCCTTTCATCACTTGCACTTCAACGCTTTTCTTACTGGCGCTAATGATTTCAGCATCGAATACCTGATTGCTGCCGTCAAACAGCTGTAACGCTTGTCCCGCTCCCATGCGCAGTACACGACCAATATGGTTGGCCGCATCTTCGCATAACGAAATCTGCGTACCGGACGTCAACAATTCAGGGTGATAAATGCGGGGAATACGCATAATAAAAAAATCCGCGTCATGGCCCCGGCGTTTGGCTATCCAGGGCATGGGTTAACAAGAATCCCGCTAGTGTAGGTTAGCTCTTTCGCGCCTGGCAAGCGCGTTGCACATAGGGATTATGATTACCCTGGACCTTCGCGATACGCGCATCGCGCTCGCACTCCCAGGCGGTAACGGGGTACTGCTTATCCCAGACGTTAAAAAGCTGCGTTTGTTGGCGGGAAAGTTTCAGTTGGTATTGGTCGCGCATATAAAAATAAGTGCGGGCGATTGCGCCACGGGCGCGGGCGGGCGGCTCGGCGAGCTTCGCTTTGAAATCTACTTTCATGGCGCACTGCCCGTACTGACCTTCGCCGCCGTTCCACTGGCTATACATAAAGTTGCCGCGATCGCCATTCACTTCGCCAATCGCGGGTTGCAGGTTATGCATATCGCTTTCCATTTTGCGGTAGACCGGGTCTTTAGCGCAGTTTTTTCGCCCGCCGTCCTGCCAGCACTGGCGCTGATGACCGAATTGCCAGGCGGGGACAACGTGCTCCCACTCAATGCGTCTGGCGCGATTCTCGTTTTTACGCACCTTATAGCCGCAGGACTCCAGGTCTACGACGCCTTTTTTACCCTGCCAGCGGATTTGGCACCCGCAGTAAAAGCTGCCGGGCGCGTCAGCATTGACTTTGACGCTCGCCGCTTTGGCCTGAGAAAAATTGTTAATGCCATCGGCCAGGGCCTGGCCTGAAAACGCTGCGGCCAGCAACGCAGCGGCAAAAGAAAAATTACGGTACATTGCACACTCCATAGCAAAACGAGCCCGCAACGTAACGAAAGTTGTGTCTGTATGCAATCAGTCCGCTCAGGAAAGTTCCCGGACGTTTCGGGAAACTACCCGGCGACCAGTGGTTCGCCGCAGTGAACGCAACGATAAACCGCTTCGCCGCGTACTACCCGATTATGACGGCGGACGGTGAGTTGATGTTGCTGGCATTGGCAATGATAGGGAAAGGTATTGCGCCGTACGGATTGCAGCGCAAATTGATGGGTACGTCTGGCCGGAACGCCCAGCACGCTTTCCATCATCCACTTCCATTCCTTGCCATGCGGAGCCTTGCGTCCGAAGTGCTTCCACACCAACAGATGCGCCAGTTCATGCGGCACGACCTCTGCTATAAAGGTGTCGATGTTTTCCAGCAGTAACACCGGGTTGAGGCGGATTTCGTAGCTCTCCAGCCAGGCGGTGCCCGCCGAGGTGCCGCGTTGCGTATACACCAGTTTCGGCTCCGGATAATGTCTATCGAGCTTGAGGTTCGCCTGGGCGAGATTTTCCCGCAGACGGCGCATCACGGCCTGCTGGATAGCGATAGGGAGACGAGGGGTTTTCATAGCGGCAGAGAATAGTGCGACGGAAGAGGGACTGCAAGAAAAACGCTTCCTCCTGTGGCAGGAGGAAGCGTGGAGGGATTAGTCGTGGGCGCCGATTTCGCGCAGTTTACGACCTTTCATCAGGTTACGTTCAATGTGCTCCAGCGAAACGTGTTTGGTTTCCGGCACCAGCCACAGGGTCAGCAGGATAAACAGCACGTTCAGGCCAGCGTAGACCCAGAAGGTGTTGGCGTTACCCAGATTGTTCAGCATGGTCAGGAACGTTGCGCCGACGATCATATTGGCGATCCAGTTGGTCGCGGTGGAGCAGGTGATGCCGAAATCGCGGCCTTTCAGCGGCTGGATTTCGGAGCACAGTACCCAAATCAGCGGACCAGCGCTCATCGCAAATCCAATGATGAACATCAGCAGCATAGCGATAGCGAAGTATTGTGCAGACGGCGAATGGATGCCGATGTGCATCATCGTACCCAGAATCCCCATACCAATCGCCATGACCAGGAAGCCCAGCGTCAGGGTCGGCTTGCGGCCCCAGCGGTCAACCAGGCCGATAGCGATGAAGGTTGCCAGCACGTTAGTCAGACCAACAATAACGGTGCCCCACATCTGCTCCGTGGTATTCGTGTATCCCGCCAGTTCGAAGATTTTCGGCGCGTAATACATGATGACGTTCATCCCGGTAAATTGCTGCATGACCTGCAACAAAATGCCAAGAAACACGGCGCGGCGGAAGTTGCTGTTCTCTTTGAACAGCGCCCAACCGCTCTGTTTAACCTGCAAACTTTCGCGAATTTCATCGAGCTCACGTTTTGCTTCCGCACTGGTGTCACGCAGGCGCAACAGGACGCGTTCAGCATCATGGAAACGGCGTTTCGCCGCAAACCAGCGCGGGCTGTCCGGCAAGAAGAAGACGCCGATCAACAGCAGAATGGCCGGGATGATGATCACGCCGAGCATCCAGCGCCATGCGCCGCTGTAGCTGAACGCGGTATCTGACAGATAAGCGCCCAGAATCCCGATGGTAATCATGAGTTGGTACATTGAGATCATACTGCCGCGAATTTTTTCCGGCGCGATCTCGGACAGGTACAACGGTGCAGTGTAGGAAGCGACGCCGACGGCCAGACCCAGCAGCACGCGAGAAATAATCAGGACTTCAACGTTAGGCGCCGCAGCGGAGAACAGCGAACCGGCGACGAACAGGATAGCGCCGATCATCAGGCTTTTTTTACGACCCAGCTTAAAGGAGAGCCAGCCGCTGCCGACAGCGCCGACGGCCGCGCCAAACATCATGGAGCTGACCACCCATTCCTGAGTGTGTGCGGTAATCTGAAACTCGTCGGTAATGAAGGGTAAAGCACCGGCGATAACGCCGATATCCAGGCCAAAAAGTAATCCTGCCAGGGCTGCAAGAAAGCAGACAAAAAATGTCATGGCCTTGTTGGAACGCCCTTGTTTTTTATTGTCAGGCATTATGCCCTCCGGTTGGGTTAGCAATTTTATCGATGTTAAGAGTAGGTGAGTACGCCGTAAAAAGATGTGAGGCTAATCACAATGGTGTAATCGTTTACACTACTATTTATCTCGGTGATTATTTAATTATCTGAAAAATAATAGTTTTAATAATCTTATAACCATATCAATCGCCTGGTATTCAGACAAAGTTGAAAAATTATGTAATATTTTCATCGCAGAATTAGCATACCGATAGTGATGTAGTCAGTTCTTAATGAAAATGAATGTAACCGCTTTCATGATGACTGAAACTGAATGATAAAAAGTGTAGTCGAAGAAACGAAAGGGGAGAGTGGATTGTGCTGCGCATCACAAAAAGGTCAGTATAAATTCACGCTGGAATATCTGATAACGTTGCGTGTATCAGCAATGATAAAGGCCAGCAGAGCGCTGGCCTTGATAAGTACGGTATGGTTTCCCTGACTGAAAAACAGCGTCAGGCGCGGGCGATTATTTCAGACCGGCAGCATCGCGCAGCAGTTGCGCTTTGTCGGTTTTTTCCCATGGGAAGTTTTCGCGACCGAAGTGGCCGTAAGCCGCAGTTTCTTTGTAGATCGGGTGCAGCAGATCCAGCATCTGAATCAAGCCGTACGGGCGCAGGTCGAAGAATTCGCGCACCAGCAGAATCAACTGTTCAGCAGGCACTTTTTCAGTACCGAACGTTTCCACCATGATGGACGTCGGCTCCGCTACGCCGATAGCGTAGGAGACCTGGATTTCACAGCGATCCGCCAGACCTGCCGCCACGATGTTTTTCGCGACATAACGCGCAGCGTAAGCTGCAGAACGGTCAACTTTAGACGGATCTTTACCGGAGAAGGCGCCGCCGCCGTGACGCGCCATACCGCCGTAGGTATCAACGATGATCTTACGACCGGTCAGACCGCAATCGCCCATCGGGCCGCCGATAACAAAACGCCCGGTTGGGTTGATAAAAAACTTAGTGGACGTATTTAACCATTCAGACGGCAGAATGGGTTTGATGATCTCTTCCATCACCGCTTCTTGCAGCGATTTTTGGTCGATATCTTCTGCGTGCTGCGTAGAGAGAACCACGGCGTCGATACCGACGATTTTGCCGTCGTCATACTGGAAAGTGACCTGGCTTTTTGCATCCGGACGCAACCATGGCAGGGTGCCATTTTTACGCACTTCAGCCTGACGCTGTACCAGACGGTGCGCGTAGGTGATTGGCGCAGGCATCAGTACGTCGGTTTCATTTGTCGCGTAGCCAAACATCAGGCCCTGGTCGCCCGCGCCTTGTTCCAGCGGGTCTGCGCGGTCAACGCCCTGGTTGATATCCGGAGACTGTTTGCCAATTGCGCTCAGTACCGCGCAAGAGTTGGCGTCAAAGCCCATGTCGGAATGCACATAGCCAATTTCGCGCACCGTATTACGGGTAATCTCTTCGATATCGACCCAGGCGCTGGTGGTGATCTCACCGCCAACTAAAACCATGCCGGTTTTAACGTAGGTTTCACAGGCGACGCGTGCTTTCGGATCCTGTTGCAGGATAGCGTCCAACACGGCATCAGAGATTTGGTCTGCGATTTTGTCAGGATGCCCTTCTGATACGGACTCAGACGTAAAAAGGTGTTTTGCCATATTTAATTTCACCTAAGGAGAATTTAGTTAGCTCAAACTGTTGTGCGGAATAGTCATGACAGAAGATTCTACCATGAGTCTGAAGGTTACTGACACTGGCAGTCTGAGTGTTAATCAGTATGGATGGATTAACATCTGGACGGCTATTTTAGGTCACTTCTTCGCCCAATTTCCAGCTTTTTTTGAAGGCCGTCGCAATGTCGGTCAAAATCAGGCGGTAAACGTTTCTGATAATGCTGACATTATGCGCATTTATGCTTTGCTTTTTTTCTGCGTTCTGGGTATAAAACGCGACGCGCGGCTCATACAAAAGCACACGACGTTTTCTTCGTGTCGCCACTTCCAGCCGGGTTAAAACGTTGCTTTGGCTTGTGGGTTCGTCTTACGAGGCGGCCGTGGAGGTGATACAAGATAATGAACCGTTGTATTCTGCTGAATCTGTCGCATCGTTCTGGTGCGCGCATGTCCCCCGCAATCTGCATCTCTGCTTTGCATACCTGCCGATGTTATACCCATCTCGGCGCTTCTCAGGATTCCAGAGCCGGCAATGGCGCTGAAGACTGAACAAGGGCGCTCTTGTTAACGCAAGAGTTTTCTCGTGGTTTCGCCGAACCGTTATCTGTGAGTTCGGTTACGTGTTTACAATGATATGAAAAAGAAACCGGTCGCGCAGGCGGAGCATCAGCGCTATCTGCTGGAAAATCCGCTTGTCTATGGGTTGTTATCGCGTCTTCGGATTGCGATAGTAGTCAACTGTTTTACACTTGCTAATAAAAATTGAGGTTCGCTATGTCTGACGACATGTCTATGGGTTCGCCTTCGTCAGCAGGCGAACAGGGTGTACTACGCTCCATGCAGGAGGTTGCAATGAGCTCCCAGGAAGCCAGCAAGATGCTGCGCACTTACAATATTGCCTGGTGGGGCAATAACTACTACGACGTCAACGAGCTGGGCCATATTAGCGTATGCCCCGATCCCGACGTACCGGAAGCGCGTGTCGATCTTGCCAAACTGGTGAAAGCGCGCGAAGCGCAAGGTCAGCGTCTGCCGGCGCTGTTCTGCTTCCCGCAGATCCTGCAACACCGTTTGCGTTCAATTAACGCGGCGTTTAAGCGTGCGCGTGAATCTTACGGTTATAACGGCGACTACTTCCTCGTTTATCCGATTAAGGTCAATCAGCATCGCCGCGTGATCGAGTCCCTTATCCATTCCGGTGAACCGTTGGGGCTGGAAGCGGGGTCAAAAGCGGAATTGATGGCGGTGCTGGCGCATGCCGGCATGACCCGTAGCGTGATCGTCTGTAATGGTTATAAAGACCGTGAATACATTCGGCTGGCGCTGATTGGCGAGAAGATGGGCCATAAGGTTTATCTGGTCATCGAAAAGATGTCTGAAATCGCGATTGTGCTGGAGGAGGCCGAGCGCCTGAATGTGGTTCCTCGCCTGGGCGTGCGTGCGCGTCTGGCCTCTCAGGGGTCCGGTAAGTGGCAATCCTCCGGCGGCGAAAAATCAAAATTCGGCCTGGCGGCGACCCAGGTGCTGCAACTGGTGGAGACCCTGCGTGACGCCGGGCGTCTGGACAGTCTGCAACTGTTGCACTTCCACCTGGGATCGCAGATGGCGAACATTCGCGATATCGCGACCGGCGTGCGCGAGTCCGCGCGTTTCTATGTTGAGCTGCATAAGCTGGGCGTTAATATCCAGTGCTTCGACGTGGGCGGCGGTCTGGGCGTGGATTATGAAGGTACCCGCTCGCAGTCCGACTGTTCGGTGAACTATGGCCTGAACGAATATGCCAATAACATCATCTGGGCGATTGGCGATGCCTGCGAAGAGCATGGTTTACCGCATCCGACGGTGATTACCGAGTCTGGCCGCGCCGTCACTGCGCACCATACGGTACTGGTCTCTAACATTATCGGCGTGGAGCGTAACGAATACACGGATCCGACAGCCCCTGCTGAAGATGCGCCGCGCGCGCTACAAAATCTGTGGGAAACCTGGCAGGAGATGCATAAGCCTGGCACTCGCCGCTCGTTGCGTGAGTGGCTGCATGATAGCCAAATGGATCTGCACGATATTCATATCGGCTACTCTTCCGGCGCGTTTAGTTTGCAGGAGCGCGCCTGGGCGGAGCAACTTTATCTCAGCATGTGCCATGAAGTGCAGAAGCAACTGGACCCGCAAAACCGTGCGCATCGCCCGATTATCGACGAACTGCAAGAGCGGATGGCGGACAAAATGTACGTCAACTTCTCGCTGTTCCAGTCAATGCCGGACGCGTGGGGAATCGATCAGCTCTTCCCGGTACTGCCGCTGGAAGGGTTAGATCAGGTACCGGAACGTCGTGCCGTGCTGCTGGATATAACCTGTGATTCCGATGGCGCTATCGACCACTATATCGATGGCGACGGTATCGCCACGACGATGCCGATGCCAGAATACGATCCAGAGAATCCGCCGATGCTCGGCTTCTTTATGGTCGGCGCTTATCAGGAGATCCTCGGTAACATGCACAACCTGTTTGGCGATACTGAAGCGGTTGACGTGTTTGTCTTCCCGGATGGTAGCGTCGAGGTTGAGCTGTCGGACGAAGGCGATACCGTTGCGGATATGCTGCAATATGTGCAACTGGATCCAAAAACGCTGTTAACGCATTTCCGCGACCAGGTAAAACAGACGGATCTGGACGATGCGTTGCAGCAGCAGTTCCTTGAGGAATTTGAAGCGGGACTGTACGGTTATACTTATCTTGAAGATGAGTAATTAAGAGTATTCCGCTTGTGGGTCGATTTAATTATTTAAGTCGACCCTTTTATATTTTATAAATTCTTAATTATCAGCGGTGCCGCTTCTCTATGTGATTTTATGGGCCTACAATCCCCCTAATAATTAAAAAGGGGTATGAGTATGAGCAAATTTAAATTTAATGCCGTCATTGTTGGCTTGTTTTTGCTGTTAGGCGGTTGTTCCAGCGGAATGCAATCTAATAATGGCTCTTCATCCGACGTCGGCACCGCCTGGGGCGGCGACGTGCATTCATCGGTACAAAGCGTTTCGGTAGAACGTGCCGATCGAGAACCTGCCGAAATGGTGATAATAAATTACTCCACTCAATATCCGTCAGGTTACGATAAAGTTTATAGTATACGTATCAGCGATCTTGAATATGCTGTGCGCGACGCTAATTTTAATTCGATTCCAATTACTCGTCGCTACAACGAATCAATGGGACAATGGGAATATAGTATTCCTGCAAGATCAGGGATGAACTATCAGTTATATATTCGTAATTACAGTCATGATACCAATTACGAAATCGTCGCAACGGTTGATGGCCTGGACGTGTTGAACGGAAAAGCAGGCTCGCTGAATCATCATGGCTATATTGTTAACGCCGGCGATTCACTGGCGATTAAAGGGTTTCGCAAAGATAAACACACTGAGGCGGCATTCCAGTTCGCCGACATAGCTGACGCTTATGCGGCCCACTCCGCGCAGGGCGATGTACGCAACATCGGCGTCATCGGCTTTGCCGCCTTTGCATTGCAGGGTAAAGCAACAAATACGCTACCGCCTTGTTCCTCGCAGGCTTTCCCGGCGGACAACAACGGGTATGCGCCGCCGCCCTGCCGCAAATAAACCCGGCATCAAACGTCAAATATGCGTTATGGGAATCAGCACCTTTCCTGCCGAGTCTGGTGGGGAAGGACTGTGTGACGCGCATAGCCGTAGGTTGCGGGACAGAAACGACCACTCTCTGGCAGGGAAATTGTTTACCATAAACATTAGGATTTGTTTACACTACCCTCAAGTGGAGCAATTGCTGTCTACATAGGTATGTGCATGGAACAAATTTTAACCAAGCGGCGCTATTTTGATATAGGGCTGCAAATAGAAGAACTACTCTATTCAGGGGTATTTAAAGCTGGCGAGCGACTTCCGGCGGAGAGAGAACTCAGCGAGCGTTTTCAAACCAGCCGCACGACGATTCGTGAGGCGATTATTATGCTTGAGCTGAAGGGAGTGGTAGAGGTTAAGCAAGGCGCAGGCACTTACTTTATTGATAGTCTGGAGAAAATCAATCAAAAAGCGCTCTTGCCTTACTCAGACATTGGCCCCTTTGAATTGCTACAGGCCCGGCAGGTCATCGAAAGCAACATCACCGGTTTTGCCGCTACGCAGATAAGATTTAATGAACTTAAGCAGCTTAAACGTATTATTGAGCAGCAGGAAAAGCAGATTGGCGGCGACAGCGACAAATTTGAAGAACTGGATCGCCAGTTCCACAATATCATCGCGGAATCCACGCAAAATCGTGTATTAATGAAACAATCTGCCGAGCTGTGGCGGGCTGTCAGGACCGAAAATCCGCGCTGGAAGCAGTTAAACTATAAGTATTTACATAAGAAAGAGTTAAGAATGAAATGGGTGGAAGATCACCGTAGTATCTTCCTTGCATTGCAAAAACGCGATGCTGAGCAGGCCAGACAGGCTTCGTGGACCCATCTTGAAAACAGTAAAAATGAGCTGGTAAAAATCTTCCAACAGGATGATTCGCTGGAAGATTTTGATGATTTTTTCTTCGCCACCTGACGGCTATTTTCAGGCGGATGACATTTTTGTCAGCGATTAACCGGGCCTGCCGCCAAAAACAAGCCCGGAGAGAGGGAATCAGGCTTCGTAAACTCTCAGCTTATCCCAGTCAAACTCTACGCCAATGCCGTAGGTGTCCGGTGCCACGGCGCGATAATTGTCGACCACCAGCGGATGTTTGGTATATTGATCGATCGGGAAACTGTGAACCTCCAGTCAGCCAGTCTCGAATGCGGAAACCAGTCTGACGTGTAATTCCTGCATACCGAGCGAGCATACCAAACGACCGCCATTCGTCGGCAGACGCGCCGCCTTCAACCAGCCATTTTCCACAGCGGCAGTTTTTCACGTTTGCCTTTCAAATCCCAAAGGGCGATATCCACCGCAGACATCGCAAACGACGCGATGCCTCCGCAACCCATATAGTGAATATGCTATTCCATAAAGTCATAAATATCGTCAATCGCAGCGCCTCTTCCCTGACAGTACCGGGGCGAGATCGTGGTCGATCATCGCTTTAATTGCATACCCTCCCTTTCCGCCGGTATAGGTATATCCGGTGCCAGTTGAACCGTCTTCCAGCGTAATCGTCGTGGTTACCAGTTCGAAATGGCTATTATGCCATGTTTCGCGTCAACTAAGACCTCGGTCAGAGGGGCTTTGAAAGCTTTGTTTCAACGTACCTAATCTGCGTCTTCATCAATTTTTTCCTGTGTTCAATCAATGGATTAATTTGCCAATTATGTCTAAAGGCGGCTCACTCCTCATCGCTTTAGCAGCGACCCGGATGATCAAAACCGTAACTGATGTTCTTAGGTTAACGTTGATACTGATAATAAATTGAGCTCATTAATTCACTAGACAAATTATCAGGTTTGGTTTGCTGTATTTCGGGTGATTATTGAACCAATCATGCGTGACATATACGCTTGCAGCGGGCGTGTTATTCAATAAGTTATTGTTTTTCATGTGATTTAATGATTTCGGGTTGTATGGGTGGTATGCCAATTCGTGGCCGATTTTTCTAATCAAAATCACGCTTTTGTGAATCGTAAAATTTATCCTGAGAAGCGCTTTTTTTAACTAATTGATAAACAAATTATTTTTATTCATTGGCTATTAGTCAGCATACCAGGGTAAAGAATCTGGTGCCATGAGTGTGATCATATTCACGGATTTTGGTATGGTGTTTAAGCAGAATTGGTAAACAAAACAGGAGTGGGAAAATTCATGGACACCATAGCTCGCCAGTTAGACGCCGCAAGGCACCAATTCAAAACGACTTATTCACGTCAGGGAATGGAAGCCAACATCGTACATATTGGATTTGGCGCCTTTCACCGTGGTCATCAGGCTGTTTATAACGATCTCACGAATGAGATAACCGGCAACCGCTGGGGGATTTTTGAACTGAATCTGTTCGGCGATGCGGAGCTGGTGGATGCGCTAAATGCGCAACAGGGGCTGTTTTCAGTGGTGGAAACGTCAGCCAGCGCCATCAATAGTCGCCTGGTTCGTACCATCACCGGCGCGTTGCATACGCCGAAGTCAGGTATTCAGGCGGCGATCGAGAAGCTGACTGAGCCGCAGGTAAAAATTGTTTCGTTGACGATAACGGAAAAAGGTTACTGCACCGATCCACGGTCCAGAACGCTCGATCTCAGCCATCCGCTCATCAAACACGATCTTGCCGATCCTGAACATCCCCGGTCAGCACTCGGACTGATCGTCGAAGCGCTACGGATACGCCGCCAGCAAGGGCTTCCCCCGTTTAGTGTACTGTCGTGCGATAACATTCCGGAAAACGGTCATTTGACCAAAACGGCGATCGTTACGTTTGCCGATAATCTCGATCCGCAACTGGCGGCCTGGATAGCGAAGCATGTCACCTTTCCTGGCACCATGGTCGATCGCATCGTGCCGGCAATGACGCCAGAGCAATTTGACATGATTAAAGACCAGATCGGTTTTGCCGATCCCTGCGGCATCGTATGCGAGGATTTCCGTCAGTGGGTTATCGAAGATAATTTCGTTGCCGGTCGTCCTGACTGGGATAAAGCAGGGGCGATGTTCGTCTCGGACGTGCTTCCCTATGAAGAAATGAAACTTCGTATGCTGAATGGCAGCCATTCGTTTCTCGCCTATAACGGCAGCCTGGCCGGATATGAGTTTATCTATCAGTGCATGGAAGACGACGCTTTTAAAACCGCCGTACATCATTTAATGACGGAAGAGCAGGCAAAATCGCTGCGCCCGAATTTGGCGGTAGATGTACATCAATATGCGCAGTTGCTCATTGAGCGATTCAGCAACCCGAACATTAAACATAAGACCGGACAGATTGCGATGGACGGTTCTCAGAAGCTGCCTCAGCGGGCCGTCGATCCTTATCTGACGCTCCAGGCGCGCGGTGTTAAGGGCAGGGCGTTAGCGACGCTGATTGCGGGCTGGCTCCATTACGTCATTAATACGCTCTCTCAGGGGCAGAGCGTGGCCGACCCGCTCAATGATACCTTCAATGCGGCTATTAAAAATAAAAACACGCGATGGGAACAAGCGCTGTCTTTGCTGCAGATAAATAGCATCTTTGGAACGCTGGCCAGCGACAACGCAGACTTTTTAAACAACATTCAGCAGGCCTTTAACCATATTGAATTACATGGCGTCACGGCCACCATTCACCGTTTATCTTCAAAGGGTTAAGTATGAAAACGCTTATCTGTAATAATCCGGGAAATATCGAATACATTGAAAGAGATATTCCTCATTTAAAAGACGATGAAGTACTGTTAAAAATTAAAGCGGTTGGTATTTGCGGCACCGATATCCATGCGTTTGCTGGCCGCCAGCCCTTTTTTGCCTATCCGCGCGTGCTGGGTCATGAAATTTGCGGCGTGGCGGAAATGTTGGGTAAATCGTGCAGCACGGCGAAGGTCGGCCAACGCTATAGCGTTATTCCCTGTATTCCTTGCGGCGCTTGCGCAGCCTGCCGGGAAGGAAAAACCAACTGCTGTGAGAACGTCTCGCTGTATGGCGTTCACCAGGACGGCGGCTTTAGCGAATATCTGGCCGTTCGTGAACAAAATCTGGTTGAACTGTCGGATAACCTCACTGACAGCGCGGGCGCGCTGGTTGAGTGTTTCGCCATCAGCGCCCATGCAGTACGCCGCGCTGACGTGAAGCCGCAGCAAAACATTGTGGTGGTCGGCGCCGGGCCGATTGGGCTGGCCGCCGCCGCGATAGCAAAAGCCAAAGGCGCTCGCGTCGCGGTAGCTGATATTGACGCCGAACGCCGTCGTCTGGTCGCCGAAAAGGTAGGCGTTGCAACGCTCGATCCGTCGTCAGACGACTATATTGATGCGCTGAAAGCCTGTTTCTCCGGTGAATTAGCCGGCACTGTGCTTGATGCCACCGGCAATAAATCCTCCATGAGCCGCGCTGTCGATCTGATTCGTCACGGCGGAAAAATCGTCTTCATCGGGCTGTATATCGGCGAGCTCGTCATTGACGATCCGACCTTCCATAAAAAAGAGACCACGCTATTGAGCAGCCGTAACGCGACGCGGGAAGACTTCGAATGTGTCATTGAGCTAATGGCTCAGGGCGCTATTAGCGAAACAATGATGAAAAACCAGGAATTCGATTTCTATACGTTCGGCAACCAGTACCAGAAGAACGTGGTAGAAAACAAAAAATTGGTTAAAGGCGTTATCAAATTTTAATAGCGGGATAGTTATGTCAACAATATTAGTCAAAGAAAATGAATTGAAAGCGCTGGCGTTTAATAAACTCACCCAGGCGGGTCTTGACGCGCAAACGGCGCAGCAGGTAGCCGACGTTTTGGTTCATGCCGATATTACCGGCGTTCACTCCCACGGCGTTATTCGCGTAGAGCACTATTGTACCCGCCTGAACGCAGGCGGGCTCAATCCAAAAGCAACATTCAGCATCGAACAGATTTCGCCTTCAGTCGCTATTCTGGACTCTGATGATGGAATGGGACACTGCGCGCTGATAAAGGCGACAGATCACGCTATTAGTCTGGCGAGAGAGACGGGGCTGGGTTTCGTCAGCGTCAAAAATACGTCCCACTGCGGCGCGCTCTCGTGGTTCATTGAGCAGGCGACAAGCCAGGGAATGGTGGCTATCGCCATGACGCAAACGGATACCTGTGTTGCGCCGTATGGCGGCGCGGAGCGCTTTCTGGGGACTAACCCAATCGCCTTCGGCTTCCCCGTTAAAGACAGCCATCCGATGATCGTCGATATGGCGACCAGCGCCATTGCGTTTGGTAAAATTCTGCACGCCAAAGAAACCGGGAAACCAATAGGTCATGGCCTGGCGCTGGATAAAGAGGGACATATCACTACCGATCCGCATAAAATTGAAAATCTGCTGCCCTTTGGCGGACACAAAGGTTCTGGTATTGCCCTGGCGATTGATGCGCTCACGGGCGTCCTGATGGGGGCAAACTTTAGCAACCATATTGTTCGGATGTATGGCGACTATGACAAGATGCGCAAGTTAGCGAGTCTGGTTATCGTTATTGATCCGCAGATGTTGGGCAATCCGCTGTTTTCCTCAATAATGAGCACAATGGTCAATGAGCTAAGGGCTGTAAAACCGATGCCCGGTGTTGATAAAGTGCTGGCGCCAAACGATCCGCAAATCGCCTATAAAGAAAAATGTTTAAAAGAAGGTATTCCTGTGGCTGAGGGTATTTACCAGTACCTGATTGGCTGATAATTATAATCACGACCATTATTTAGGATAACTATAGTATGCTATATGGAAATATAGAGCAGCTTACTTTATTACCTTACGTTAACAACATTATTAAAAAACTTATCATCGAAGCGGTGAAGATAGCTGAAGACCAGCCTGCTGGTAGATATGAACTTTCTTTCCCGGAATCATTTCTTATGATAAGCGAAGGAGAAACACACTCTTCGTTAAACCGCAAAGCTGAACTTCATAAAAAATATATCGATGTTCAGATTTTACTAAGTGGTTATGAGGAGATTGGCTATTCCAACAAAATTGATACCAGGATAAAGGAGCTTGAGCATCTTCCTGATGACATCATCTTTCCTGAATGTGTCGCTAATGAGCAGTTCGTTACATTAAATCCTGGCGATTTCGCGCTTTTTTATCCCAACCAGATCCACCGTCCGCTTTGTACGCGTGGTAAACCTGCGCCGGTTAAAAAAGCGATTGTGAAAATTCCGGCCACGGCATTTAGCGAGTCAAGCTTGCCCTGTCAGACGAAGGAATAAAGAAAGCGCCAAATGCAATTCAGGAAGAGACCTTCAAGTCATCCTGAATTACAGCCAGAATGAATAAGGTGGCACTTTTCTGACTTCAGAGCCTTTTCGCGTTGAGGCTAATCGCGGAAAGGCTTTTTACGTTCTGTAAAAAGAGGATGCGGGGTCTCCCCGGTAAATAAGTGAAAATGATACAAATCGATTTTGATGTTATTTTTGTTCAATCTGAATAATATGGTCTTTTACACGGAAAGTGATTGGCGAGGTGTTATGAATCATATTTTTAAATTAGCATTTATTTTTATTATCAATATTATATTTTTAATAAATGCTTCAGCAACAACGATGGACAAAGATAAATTTGTGGAAGCGAATGGTATCAAAATTCATTACGTTGAAGAGGGCGAGGGGCCTCCGCTGCTGTTGATTCACGGTGGTGGTCTGACGGCGAAAAGTTGGCAGGGATTAGCGAAAGAGGCATCTCGATATTTTCGCGTCATCATGCCGGACAGTCGTGGACATGGATTAACCAATAACCCGCAAGGAACGTTTAGCTATGATCTGATGACGGAAGATATGGCGGCTTTTGTTAAAGCGCTGAAGCTGGAAAAATCGCTGGTGATGGGTTACAGCGATGGCGGCATGGTCGTTCTGAAGTTAACCAGCCGATACCCGGATCTAGCGCGCGCTGCTATCGTCGGCGGCGCAACGCATCGCTTTGCTACGACCCATTACATGCAGGGGATGGAAATTTTTTATGGTAAAGGAATGCCTCAGGGGCAATTGACGGATCGCGATCTGGATAAAATGGCTTCGGATGCGCCCGGGATGGTTAAATTTTATCAGAACATGCATCATCCAGAGCAAAAAGACTACTGGCGCACGTTCCTCAAAGGTGTCTGGCCAATGTGGACAACGCCCACATCGCTGACGGAAGAAGAGGTGAAAAAAATCCACATTCCGGTGCTATTACTGGACGGCGACCGGGATGAATTTTTCACCGTTGAAGAGGTAACGCAGCTGTACCGGCTGCTGCCTCAGGCGGAGATGACCCTCATTCCCGGTAGCGGTCACGCCATTTTCCAGACGCCAGGAAAAACACCGCTGTTTTACGCATTAGTGCTTGAGTTTTTACAGCGGCAAATCCCTAAGGCCTCTTAACTGACCGCGATGGACGTATGAGCCTACTGATTTGCGCTGGATATATATTTTTTTCGGGCGTTGTCTACTGTACCTGGCTAAACTGACTTCAATAATGCGGTCTGTCAGAGTAAACTTTGAGCCGTAAACAAATTCAAACCCTTCCTCGTCGGGCCTAACGACGCGGGAGGGTTTTTTTATATTGACTAAGAAGAGGTTTTTGCCATGAGCACCTTAGGTCATCAGTACGATAACTCACTGGTTTCTAATGCGTTTGGTTTTTTACGTCTGCCAATGAACTTCCAGCCGTATGACAGCGATGCCGACTGGGTGATCACTGGCGTACCGTTTGATATGGCAACGTCCGGTCGCGCTGGCGGCCGTCATGGCCCAGCGGCGATCCGTCAGGTGTCGACCAACCTCGCCTGGGAACATCACCGTTTCCCGTGGAATTTTGACATGCGCGAGCGCCTGAACGTCGTGGACTGCGGCGATTTGGTGTATGCGTTTGGCGATGCCCGTGAGATGAGTGAAAAATTACAGGCGCACGCTGAAAAACTGCTGTCTGCAGGCAAGCGTATGCTCTCTTTCGGCGGCGACCACTTCGTCACGCTGCCGCTGCTGCGCGCCCACGCGAAACATTTTGGCAAAATGGCTCTGGTACATTTTGACGCGCATACCGATACCTACGCTAACGGCTGCGAATTCGATCACGGCACGATGTTCTACACCGCGCCGAAAGAAGGCCTGATCGATCCGCATCATTCGGTACAGATCGGTATTCGCACTGAGTTTGACAAAGACAATGGCTTTACCGTGCTGGATGCCTGCCAGGTCAACGATCGCGGCGTGGATGATATCCTCGCTCAGGTGAAACAGATCGTTGGCGATATGCCGGTCTATCTGACCTTTGATATCGACTGTCTGGACCCGGCGTTTGCGCCTGGCACCGGTACGCCGGTGATCGGCGGTTTGACCTCCGATCGCGCCATTAAACTGGTACGCGGTCTGAAAGATCTGAACATTGTCGGTATGGATGTAGTGGAAGTCGCGCCGGCTTACGATCAGTCGGAGATCACCGCTCTGGCGGCCGCGACGCTGGCATTAGAAATGCTCTATATCCAGGCGGCGAAGAAGGGCGAGTAAGTTGTTTTGCCGGATGGCGGCGTGAACGCCTTATCCGGCCTACAAGCATCAATCAGCTGTAGGCCGGATAAGCGCAGCGCCATCCGGCACTGTTCGGGGATTATTTGATCCCGTCCGCGCTCATACGATCGCGCACATGCTGTGCGCGTGCGGCGGACGCCGGGTGATCGTCGAACATCGAGCTTTGACGACCCGCTTCCAGTTTTGCCAGTTTCTCAAAGCTGGTGGCGAGTCCTGCCGGACTGATACCGCGTTTGCGCAACAGATCGTAAGAATAATCATCCGCTTCGGACTCCTGACGCTGAGAGAACTGCGAGTTCACCAGTTTTTCGCCAAGATCGCCAAGCTGTGATTGCGACAGGCTGCCGACAACGCCTCCTGCCGATGCCGCCGCAACACGAACGGCGTTAGTGCCCAGCGCGACCTGCATCCCTTTCTTTACATGACCCAGCGCGACATGGCCCATTTCATGGCCGATCACGGCTTCAACTTCGTTGTCGGTCATCATATCCATCAGTCCGCTGTAGACGCGGATACAACCGTTCGCCATGGCAAACGCGTTGACGTCTTTCGTCTCGTAAACCTTATAGTTCACCGGCTGGCCGTTAATGTTATCCCCCAGCGCGGCGGCAATTTTTGCCAGTCGTTTAGTGTATTCGCTGCTCGCCGGCGCGATTTTCGCTTTGCTGTCGAGCTCTTGACAGGATTGATCGCTCAGCGCTTTTACCTGCGCATCGCTTAACGTATAGGCCTGAAAAGCTTCAGCGCCCGAAGAAAGCAGTCCATTAGAGTCCATATTCTGGCAACCGGTCAGCACCGTCGCCATGCCCAAAGCAAGCAGTAAAGCGCGAATTTTCATTTTTCTCTTCCATACGAATCAATATTATTTTGAAATGCGCCCGTTGCAGATGAATTAGCGCCTGGGTTAAGTATAAAGAAAAGCATGGCAGGCAAGTTAGCTAATTGCGCAACATACGAGCACGATCCGGAGATTTCTGAAGCGGTAAAAGGATGTTCCATGTACATGACGCGCGGCTTGGGGTAAATTGTTGGCAAATTTTCCGGCGTAGCCCAAAACGCGCTGTCGTCAAGTCGTTACGGGCATGGCCTTTCAACATCCGATCTGGAGTCAAAATGTCCTCACGTAAAGAGCTTGCCAATGCTATTCGTGCGCTGAGCATGGACGCAGTACAGAAAGCCAAGTCCGGTCACCCGGGTGCCCCGATGGGTATGGCTGACATTGCCGAAGTCCTGTGGCGTGATTTCCTGAACCACAACCCGACCAACCCGTCCTGGGCCGACCGCGACCGCTTTGTGCTGTCCAATGGCCACGGCTCAATGCTGATTTACAGCCTGCTGCACCTCACCGGCTATGACCTGCCGATGTCCGAACTGCAGAATTTCCGTCAGCTACATTCAAAAACCCCGGGTCACCCGGAAGTGGGCTACACCGCTGGCGTTGAAACCACTACTGGCCCGCTGGGGCAGGGTATTGCCAACGCCGTCGGGATGGCGATTGCCGAGAAAACTCTGGCGGCGCAGTTTAACCGTCCTGGCCACGACATCGTTGACCACTTCACCTACGTCTTTATGGGCGACGGCTGCATGATGGAAGGCATTTCTCACGAAGTGTGCTCTCTGGCTGGTACTCTGAAACTGGGCAAACTGATCGCGTTCTATGATGACAACGGTATCTCTATCGATGGTCACGTTGAAGGCTGGTTCACCGATGACACCGCGAAACGTTTTGAAGCCTACGGCTGGCACGTTATCCGTGGCATTGACGGTCACGATGCCGACGCCATTAAACGCGCCACGGAAGAAGCTCGCGCCGTGACTGACAAACCGTCCCTGCTGATGTGCAAAACCATCATCGGTTTCGGTTCGCCGAACAAACAGGGTACCCACGATTCCCACGGCGCGCCGCTGGGCGACGCGGAAATCGCGCTGACCCGCGAACAGTTGGGCTGGAAATACGCGCCGTTCGAAATCCCGTCTGAAATCTACGCCCAGTGGGATGCGAAAGAAGCCGGCCAGGCGAAAGAGTCTGCATGGAATGAGAAATTCGCGGCTTATGAGAAAGCCTTCCCGCAGGAAGCTGCTGAATTCACTCGTCGTATGAAAGGCGACATGCCGGCTGACTTCGATGCGAAAGCGAATGAGTTCATCGCTAAACTGCAGGCGAATCCATCCAAAATCGCCAGCCGTAAAGCGTCCCAGAATACCATCGAAGCCTTCGGTCCGCTGTTGCCGGAATTCCTCGGCGGCTCCGCTGACCTGGCTCCTTCTAACCTGACCCTGTGGTCCGGTTCGAAAGCGATTAACGAAGATGCCGCAGGTAACTACATTCATTACGGTGTGCGCGAATTCGGTATGACCGCTATCGCCAACGGTATCGCCCTGCACGGCGGTTTCCTGCCGTACACCTCCACCTTCCTGATGTTCGTCGAATATGCCCGTAACGCAGTGCGTATGGCAGCGTTGATGAAACAACGTCAGGTGATGGTGTACACCCACGACTCCATCGGTCTGGGCGAAGATGGCCCGACGCACCAGCCGGTCGAGCAGGTGGCAAGCCTGCGCGTAACGCCGAACATGTCCACATGGCGTCCGTGCGACCAGGTGGAATCCGCGGTGGCGTGGAAATATGGCGTAGAGCGTCAGGATGGCCCAACCGCGCTGATCCTCTCCCGTCAGAACCTGGCGCAGCAGGAACGTACTGAAGAGCAACTGGCGAATATCGCCCGCGGTGGTTACGTACTGAAAGATTGTGCGGGCCAGCCGCAGATTATCTTCATTGCGACCGGTTCAGAGGTTGAGCTGGCGGTTGCCGCTTACGAAAAACTGACTGCCGAAGGCGTGAAGGCGCGCGTGGTTTCCATGCCGTCCACCGACGCGTTCGACAAGCAGGATGCGGCTTACCGTGAATCCGTGCTGCCGAAGGCGGTCTCTGCGCGTGTGGCGATTGAAGCGGGTATCGCTGACTACTGGTTCAAATACGTCGGCCTGAACGGCGCTATTGTCGGGATGACCACCTTCGGTGAGTCTGCTCCGGCAGAGCTGTTGTTTGAAGAGTTTGGCTTCACGGTGGACAACGTGATCGCCAAAGCGAAAGCACTGCTGTAATCCTTAATACGGCATAAAACGGGTCGCTTCGGCGACCCGTTTTTTATTCTCCCTTTGACAACCTGCCGTTTTCCAGCCGTACCACCCGTGAAAAATGACGCCGGGTAAACGCAGCGTCATGGCTAATCGCCACGACGCTGGTTCCCCGTGCCCGGCATGTCGCCAGCCAGTGTTCAAATACGGTTAGCCAGTGGGCGTCAAAATCCCGGCTGGGTTCATCCAGCAATAACACAGGCGGCGCCATCGCCTCCAGACTGGCGACCGCCACCATCCGGCGCTGTGCGGCGTGCAGATCAAGCGGGTGCGCCTCGGCGACGTCCGTTAGCTGGCATAACCGCAGCGCGGCCTGCGTGCGCCGTGAAATTTCCTCTGCCGGTAAGCGTTGTAGTTTCAGCCCAAAAGCGACCTCTTGCGCGACATTGCTGTGGAAAATCTGGTTTTCCGCTTCCTGAAAGAGTACGCCGATAGCGGCGGCGCGTTGACGATTTTTAAGCTGCGCAATCGGCTCTCCATTAAGCGTTACCGAGCCGGAAGTGGGGGAAAGCAGGCCGGCCATAATCCGTAACAGTGTTGATTTTCCCGCGCCGTTATCGCCGGTCAACGCCAGCCATTCGCCGTCACGAAGTTCAAGCGAGATAGCGTGCAGACAGTCGGCTGCGGCATCCGGCCAGCGATAAGCGACCTGATTTAACGTCAACATAATGGGGTTAGCGCTCCGTCGCGCAATTGCCATACCCGCTGGCATCGCGTCAGAAAAGGAAAATGGTTACGCTCAAAAAGCACAATGAGAGAATGACGTTCCAGCGCCCACTGTTGTAGCCGTTCCAGCAGCATCCCGGTGGCCGCTGACGTCAGCCGACTGAAGGCTTCATCAAGAATTAACAGTCTGGGCTGCATGGCAAGCGCGCTGGCAATTACTACCCGCTGCGTTTCGCCGCCGGAGAGCGTGCCGGGATGGCGATGGCGTAACGACTGGCAGTTTGTCAGAGTCAGCGCCTCGTCAATGCGCCGTAGAATTTCCGCTTCATGGAGGCCGAGATTCTCCGGGCCAAACGCCACCTCTTCCTCTACGCTAAAGGTACAGCCGGAAAGCTGTAAATAAGGCGATTGCTGCACCAATTGGATGGTGGGCGACTGTTCTACCAGCGGGAGCCGCCCGATAGGGACGCCAAGCAGTAAGCCTGTGCCGTCAATATCACCGGGGAGATAATCCGGATACCAGCCAGCCATCAGTTGCGCCAGCGTACTTTTTCCGCTGCCGTTATCGCCGACTATCGCCACTATTCCGGGTGTTGAATAGTGGAAATCAAAACATGCCGGCGGGCGTGTCGCATCGGACGGAAGATAACGAAACTGCTCTAACGTAACCATATCCATACTCCCGCTTCCGCCACTATTAGCAGTACCATGCCATACCGCGCAACCCGTTGTAACATGCTATCTTTCGGCGCCCACAGCGTGGTTCGGGCTCGATGAAGCCGAAACCCCCGCATATCCAACGCCGCGCTGCGTATTGTCACATCGTTAAGCGCATTTTGCGTAAGCGGCACGATCAGCGCAGGCATTGCCCGTAGCCGCTGATACCAGCCTTCATCCAGCGGTACGCCACGCGCGCGCTGGGCTTCATGAACGATCGTCAGTTGTCGTTTGAGCTGTTCGACGACCAGCAGCGGGCCAGCGAACAGGTAAGCGATGCCGGGCGGCAAACGTGAAGCGAACAGGGCGCGAATAAACCGCTGAACCGGCACATACTGCATCCATAGCTGCGACGTCGACACGATCGCCAGCAGGCGTAGCCATAGCGTAACGGCATATATCCAGCGCTGCGGATCGCAAGGCTGCCCGCTTATCCATTCCGTTAGCCAACCGCCATGTACCAGCCATAGCCCAAACCCTAAAGACAGCATCAGCCAGGCGACATACTTCGCCCGCCGCCGCGTTGATTTCAGCGCCAGCAGACAGAGGAAGGCCGCCGCGCTATAAACCGGGAGCACGGTCTGCGCAGGGAGTAGCAGCGTGGTGCAGGCCGCCAACGCCCATAAGGTTAACGAGGTAAACGGATGCATTTAGCGTACGGCTGACATCGCAGGAAAATGCCGTGTCGTACGTAACGGTAGCTGACGCAGCAGCACCCAAACGATGATCGCCGTCAGAATTTTATCGACCAGATTAGCGCCTATGACGGTAATCGCGACTGACTCCACCAGGTTTTGGCCCATTGAATGCATCCAGGCGACGAACAAATCAGCGCCGCTACCGGTAACGCCGCCAAAAAGCGCGGTACGAAGCGGTACGGCGACCAGCGTCACCGCCAACGTAATGACGACCCCGCTGACGATCACTTTGGGCAGGGTACGAAACCAGCCTGCGCGCGCCAGCCACCCGGCGACCAGACCGATAACCATCGCTACCGGGGCAAACGCGGCAGCGATAGGGTCGGTAAGCAGCCCCCACAGCAAGTTGGTCAGAAGCCCAGTCAACATGCCGATGAACGGCCCTAACAGTACCGCGCTAATTAAGGTGCCGATCGAGTCGAGAAAAATAGGCAGCTTCAACATGCTAATAAGCTGTCCGCCAATCATATTGATGGCAATAGCGATGACAATCAGCACCAGAGACTGGTTGGAAAACGGGCGACGCGCCATAAAGTACCTCTTAAAGAGTCGTCAATTAACGGGAAGAAATATGCAGTTCGTCATAACCGGAAATGGCGCACGGTTGACGGCTGAACGTCAGCGCTGGCAGCTCGCCGATAACCAGCTCCAGCGTGGTACGCACGGTACACCCTGGCATCATATGGCCGCCGAGCATGGCCCCGTAGGGATCCGATACCGCGAGATGCAGATGCTCGCCGGTCAATTCAAGCGTGCCGTTTAGCGAGATAACTTCAAACGTGCCGGTGAGCGATGTGGTCGCCTCTTGCCCGGCATAACGCAGCGCAACGTCGGTCAGACTGCCGGTACACCCTGCAATCCAGGCGGCATGTAATTGGTTCTGTTGCACAAAGGCGTGTAATTGGGAAAACACTTCCTGGCCGGGAAGCAGACGAAGCGCGTAAAAGCGCGCTGTAGAGGCATTGTGGTGAGATACAGTCATCGTTACAGGACTCCGAGACTCGGACGTGGCGCTGATAATATAGACGCTGGCGACAGCGCTTTCTGATATAAATCAGTATTTGTGACGCGACGATGAAAAGATCTGACGGATGTACTGGTGATTCTTAAATATGGAATAAATTGCAGCGTAAGCGGCCATGAAATGTGATGCAGGTCAGATAACTGTCTTCTTCGACTGGACAAACATTCCTTTTATTCCCCGTTTCGCTTATTCTAGCTGAAGCGTTTCAGTTAATTAAATGTTCGACAATTAACCAATCAGTCGCAGTTTGCGACAGGTGAGGTTTTACTCGACGATGAGCTGCATTACTCTGTCAGCCTCATCTGAATCGGGATAGCCTTGCAGGAGACCTATGACCGTACGCATAGCGATTAATGGCTTTGGTCGCATCGGGCGTAACGTGGTTCGTGCTTTGTATGAATCCGGACGTCGGGCGGAAATTACCGTGGTGGCCATCAACGAGCTGGCGGATGCCGCAGGCATGGCGCATTTGTTGAAATACGATACCAGCCACGGGCGTTTTGCATGGGAGGTTCGCCACGAGCGCGAGCAGCTTTTTGTCGGCGACGATGTCATTCGTATTCTGCATGAACGAACGCTGGCGGATCTGCCGTGGCGCGAACTGGGCGTGGATGTTGTGTTGGATTGTACGGGCGTATATGGCAACCGGGAGCATGGCGAGGCGCATATTGCCGCTGGCGCGAAGAAAGTGCTCTTTTCTCATCCGGGCAGCAACGATCTTGACGCCACCGTCGTTTTTGGCGTGAACCAGAACCAACTGCGTGCGGAACATCGTATTGTCTCAAACGCGTCCTGTACCACGAATTGCATAATTCCCGTCATTAAATTGTTGGATGATGCTTACGGCATCGAGTCTGGTACCGTCACGACGATCCACTCCGCGATGAACGATCAGCAGGTGATCGACGCGTATCACTCCGATCTGCGGCGCACGCGCGCGGCCAGCCAGTCGATTATCCCGGTAGATACAAAACTGGCGGCAGGCATTACGCGTATATTCCCGCAGTTTAACGACCGTTTTGAGGCGATTGCGGTGCGCGTTCCAACCATTAATGTGACGGCGATCGATTTAAGCGTAACGGTGAAAAAACCAGTAAAAGCCAGTGAAGTCAACCAGTTGCTGCAAAAAGCAGCACAAGGTGCATTTCATGGTATAGTTGACTATACGGAATCACCGTTGGTCTCGATAGATTTTAACCACGACCCGCACAGCGCCATTGTTGATGGCACGCAAACCCGGGTCAGTGGCGCCCACCTGATCAAGACGCTGGTCTGGTGCGATAATGAATGGGGCTTTGCTAACAGGATGCTCGACACCACGTTAGCGATGGCCGCAGTTGGTTTCAGGCTCGACGCGTCAGCGTCGACAAAACTTTAAGCATCATTGAGAGGATTCACCATGTCTGTAATTAAGATGACCGATCTGGATCTGGCCGGGAAACGCGTTTTTATCCGTGCGGATCTGAACGTACCTGTTAAAGAAGGGAAAGTGACCAGCGACGCGCGTATCCGCGCTTCTCTGCCGACCATCGAACTGGCTCTGAAACAGGGCGCGAAAGTGATGGTAACTTCCCACCTGGGTCGTCCTACCGAAGGCGAGTACAACGAAGAATTCTCTCTGCTGCCGGTTGTTAACTACCTGAAAGACAAACTGTCTAACCCGGTTCGCCTGGTCAAAGATTACCTGGACGGCGTTGACGTGGCCGAAGGTGAGCTGGTGGTTCTGGAAAACGTTCGCTTTAACAAAGGCGAAAAGAAAGACGACGAAGCGCTGTCTAAAAAATACGCCGCCCTGTGTGACGTATTCGTGATGGACGCCTTTGGTACTGCGCACCGCGCGCAGGCTTCTACCCACGGTATCGGCAAATTTGCTGATGTTGCGTGCGCAGGCCCGCTGCTGGCCGCTGAACTGGATGCGCTGGGTAAAGCGCTGAAAGAACCGGCTCGTCCGATGGTGGCTATCGTTGGTGGTTCTAAAGTATCTACCAAACTGACCGTTCTGGATTCCCTGTCTAAAATCGCTGACCAGCTGATTGTCGGCGGCGGTATCGCCAACACCTTCGTTGCCGCTCAGGGCCACAGCGTCGGTAAATCCCTGTACGAAGCTGACCTGGTTGACGAAGCAAAACGTCTGCTGACCACTTGCGATATCCCGGTTCCGACCGATGTTCGCGTTGCCACCGAGTTCTCCGAAACCGCACCGGCGACTCTGAAATCCGTTAACGACGTGAAAGAAGACGAGCAGATCCTGGATATCGGCGATGCTTCCGCTCAGCAGCTGGCTGAAATCCTCAAGAATGCCAAAACCATTCTGTGGAACGGCCCGGTTGGCGTGTTTGAGTTCCCGAACTTCCGTAAAGGGACTGAAATCGTGGCGAATGCCATCGCTGATAGCGAAGCGTTTTCCATCGCTGGCGGCGGCGACACCCTGGCGGCAATCGACCTGTTCGGCATTGCTGACAAAATTTCCTACATTTCTACTGGCGGCGGCGCATTCCTCGAATTCGTGGAAGGTAAAGTTCTGCCAGCCGTAGCGATGCTCGAAGAGCGCGCTAAGAAGTAATCGTTACGGGCAGGGATTCCTGCCCGTTGATTTATCGCCGATCTGACATTCAGGGCGGCCCGTGTTTTTTCCCAAAGCCCGACGATACAGGACAACGAAACATGTCTAAAATTTTTGATTTCGTAAAACCAGGCGTGATCACTGGTGATGACGTACAGAAAGTGTTCCAGGTAGCAAAAGAAAACAATTTTGCTCTGCCGGCAGTTAACTGCGTGGGCACTGATTCCATCAACGCTGTTCTGGAAACCGCTGCAAAAGTTAAAGCACCGGTCATCGTTCAGTTCTCCAACGGCGGCGCTTCCTTCATCGCGGGTAAAGGCGTGAAAACTGACGTACCTCAGGGCGCGGCAATCCTGGGCGCTATCTCTGGCGCGCATCACGTTCATCAGATGGCTGAGCACTACGGCGTGCCGGTTATCCTGCACACTGACCACTGCGCGAAGAAACTGCTGCCGTGGATCGACGGTCTGCTGGACGCGGGTGAAAAACACTTCGCGGCTACCGGTAAACCGCTGTTCTCTTCTCACATGATTGACCTGTCTGAAGAGTCTCTGCACGAAAACATCGAAATCTGCTCCAAATACCTGGCGCGCATGTCCAAAATTGGCATGACTCTGGAAATCGAACTGGGTTGCACCGGTGGCGAAGAAGACGGCGTGGACAACAGCCACATGGACGCTTCTGCCCTGTACACCCAGCCGGAAGATGTTGATTACGCGTACACTGAGCTGAGCAAAATCAGCCCGCGTTTCACCATTGCCGCTTCCTTCGGTAACGTACACGGCGTTTACAAGCCGGGTAACGTGGTTCTGACCCCGACCATTCTGCGTGATTCTCAGGACTATGTTTCTAAGAAACACAACCTGCCGCACAACAGCCTGAACTTCGTTTTCCACGGCGGTTCCGGTTCTACTGCTCAGGAAATCAAAGACTCCGTAAGCTACGGCGTAGTGAAAATGAACATCGATACCGATACCCAATGGGCAACCTGGGAAGGTGTTCTGAACTACTACAAAGAAAACGAAGCGTATCTGCAAGGTCAGCTGGGCAACCCGAAAGGCGAAGATCAGCCGAACAAGAAATACTATGACCCGCGCGTATGGCTGCGTGCTGGCCAGACTTCGATGATCGCTCGTCTGGAAAAAGCATTTAAAGAACTGAATGCGATTGACGTTCTGTAATATAGTCTGCTGATTGAAATGGCTTCCCTCGGGAAGCCATTTTTTTTATCGTCATTCCCGGAGAGCGGCGTTAGTTAGCGCTTTCATCCGGCCAACTCACAGTGTACCTGCCTTTTTGGGTTTTGGGATGATGCCGAAAAATGGCATATTCCTCTGTTTTTGTTTACCTTTAAAAAGTTCTTTTCGTGAGAATGATCTCATTTGCTTGTTTTGCTATGACCAAGGAATATTGAATGGAAGATTTGAATGTTGTCGACAGCATAAATGGTGCGGGCACCTGGCTGGTACGCAACCAGGCGTTATTGCTCAGCTATGCTGTGAATATTGTTGCGGCTATCGCTATTATCATCATCGGCTTGATTGTAGCGCGCGTGATCTCCAATACGGTAAATCGTCTGATGCGTGCGCGTCATATTGATGCGACAGTGGCCGACTTTCTTTCTGCACTGGTGCGCTATGGGGTTATCGCTTTTACGCTGATTGCGGCTCTGGGTCGCGTGGGGGTTCAAACCGCCTCGGTTATTGCCGTACTGGGTGCCGCTGGTTTAGCCGTTGGCCTGGCATTACAGGGATCGCTTTCTAACCTTGCGGCTGGGGTATTGCTGGTTATGTTCCGTCCGTTCCGCGCCGGTGAGTATGTCGATTTAGGCGGCGTTGCCGGTACGGTACTTAACGTGCAAATCTTTTCCACGACAATGCGCGCGGTAGACGGCAAAATTATTGTGATTCCGAATGGCAAAATTATCGCGGGAAATATCATCAACTATTCTCGTGAGCCGGTTCGCCGCAACGAATTCATTATTGGGGTGGCCTACGATTCGGATATCGATCAGGTGAAACAGCTGCTCACGACGATTATCGAGTCCGACGATCGTATTTTAAAAGATCGCGAAATGACGGTGCGTTTGAATGAGCTGGGCGCCTCATCAATTAATTTTGTGGTGCGTGTCTGGAGTAAAAGCAGCGACCTGCAAAATGTCTACTGGGACGTGCTGGAACGTATTAAACGTGAATTTGACGCCGCTGGTATTAGCTTCCCGTACCCGCAGATGGACGTCAATTTTAAACGCGTGAAAGATAACGCCGCGGAGTAATTTTCCTCCCGTGCTGCCTGCCGGTGCTGCGCTTATCCGCCTCCAGTCTTCTCTGGTTATTGAGCGGATAAGCGTAGCCGCCATCCGTTATTCAGTCTCTTTATTAGCTTTTCTTATTAGTGATTAAAATTATCAATTTCCGCTAATAATATTCCCGCGCTATAGTCTGCCTTTAAGAAAAACAGCTCAGGGTAGTTAACGTGATATCTTATTATTTTCAAGGGTTTGCCCTTGGCGCCGCCATGATCCTTCCGCTTGGCCCGCAAAATGCGTTTGTGATGAATCAGGGAATTCGTCGCCAGTACCACCTCATGATAGCGCTGCTTTGCGCGTTAAGTGATTTAGTCCTGATTAGCGCCGGTATTTTTGGCGGTAGCGCGTTGCTGATGCAGTCGCCGTGGCTGCTGGCGCTGGTCACATGGGGCGGGGTCGCGTTCTTGTTATGGTACGGTTTTGGCGCGCTGAAAACGGCAATGAGCAGTAATCTGGAGCTGGCAAGCGCCGAGGTTATGAAGCAGGGGCGCTGGAAAATTATTGCTACGATGCTGGCGGTAACGTGGCTGAATCCGCACGTTTATCTGGATACGTTTGTCGTGTTGGGCAGTCTCGGCGGACAACTGGCTATGGAGCCAAAGCGCTGGTTCGCCCTCGGCACGATTAGCGCGTCGTTCTTATGGTTTTTTGGGTTAGCGCTACTGGCGGCCTGGCTTGCGCCTCGACTGCGTACGGCGAAAGCTCAACGCATTATCAACATTCTGGTTGGGGTGGTGATGTGGCTTATCGCCTTCCAACTGGCGCGGGAAGGCGTCGCGCATATGCACGCGCTTTTCAACTAAGCGTTGTCTGATGGACAACAGGCCGATATCCGCTAAGCTTGCCTGCATGCGCCCTGTATATCAGGGCAATGACTGCAATATGGAGGAGAGACTGTGAAGTTCAAAGTGATGGCCCTGGCGGCATTAGTGGGTTTAAGTGCAATGTCGGCGCAGGCAAGCGAATTGCCGGAAGGCCCGCACATCGTGACTTCCGGTACGGCAAGCGTCGATGCTGTGCCTGATATCGCCACCTTAGCGATTGAAGTGAACGTCGCGGCGAAGGACGCGGCGACGGCGAAGAAGCAGGCCGATGAGCGCGTGGCGCAATATCTTTCCTTCCTTGAGCAAAATCAGATTGCGAAAAAAGACATTAGCGCGGCGAATCTGCGCACGCAGCCGGATTATGATTACCAAAACGGTAAAAGCATTCTGAAAGGGTATCGCGCGGTGCGAACCGTTGAGGTGACGCTGCGTCAGTTAGATAAACTCAATTCGCTGCTGGACGGCGCGCTGAAGGCGGGTCTGAACGAGATTCGTTCGGTATCGCTGGGCGTGGCGCAACCGGACGCCTATAAAGACAAAGCCCGCAAAGCCGCCATTGATGACGCGATTCATCAGGCGCAAGCGCTGGCAGCCGGTTTTAACAGTAAATTGGGGCCAGTTTACAGCGTTCGTTACCATGTCTCTAATTATCAGCCGAGTCCGGTGGTGCGAATGATGAAAGCCGCAGATGCTGCGCCGGTATCCGCGCAGGAAACTTACGAGCAGCCGACCATTCAGTTCGACGATCAGGTCGATGTGGTCTTCCAGCTTGAACCTGGAACAGGGCAGACGTCGACAACGGCCGCCAGCACGCAGTAATCTCGCCCGGCCTGGGCGCTTCCAGGCCGCGTTTTCTCCCGGTGTTCTCATTTTTTGCTCCGTATTACGCATTGAAATGAAGATTTGCTAATACGGTGAGCGTTTTGAATCGCCTTGTCGCCAGCAAAAAATAGCCAATGGCGCGTCGTTTTTTGCCGCCTGAACGCAATGATTTTGTGATGAACTTCAAAGAAGTGACGAGGGAATAATGGGTCATGCAGGCCGGATAAGACGTTCACGCCGCCATCCGGCATTCATAGAGAGGCTAATCCTGACGCAGCACCTTGTGCCCGTACTCCAGCAGCGCGTCGGTCACTTTGCGCATCATCCGGCTTTCCGGGGCAAAGCGGTGCCAGTAAAGCATCCGGCGCTGCAGCAAACCAGGCGTTAAGTTGATCAACTCGCCGCTTTCCAGCTCTTTCTCAATCTGCAGGTGAGGGATCATGCAGCAGGTCGTGCCCTGACGCGCAAGCTGTACAAATGCTTCGGATGAATTAACGATATGGCACGGCACGCTGCCGGGCGGTAGATCGAAATTCTGTTGCAAAAAGGCCTGATGCATATCATCCAGATGGTCGAACGCGACGGCGGGCGCTTTTAGCAGCGACGACCGGGTAACGCCATTGGGGAAATAGCGCTCGGCAAACGGCTTTGACGCGACAAACAGATAGTCGAGCGCGCCCAGTTTGTCTACCAGGCAACTGGGCAGCGCCTGATGCTGGATACTCACCGCGCCCACCACCTCGCCGCGACGCAGACGTTCTTGCGTGCGCGTTTCATCTTCCACCTGTAAATTGAGACGGATAGGGGAGTCCGCCAGCACCGGCGCCAGCGCCGGAAGCAGCCAGGTCGCCAGACTATCGGCGTTAACCGCCAGCGACAGCAGCAGCGGTGTAGAGCCGGTTTGTTCATCGCCCAGCCACTCTTCTTCCAGCAGTTCAACCTGACGCAGCAGAGCCAGTAATTTTTGCCCTTGCTCCGTGGGGCGAGGAGGAACGGTACGCACCAACAAAGGTTGTCCGAACATATTCTCAAGCTGTTTTATGCGCTGTGAGACGGCGGATTGCGTGATGCACAGCTTCTGGGCGGCGCGCTCGAATCCTCGTTCACGTATAACGGCATCCAGCGCCTGTAGTGTTCTGTAGTCCGGACGTTTCATTGTTGTGTCATGCTCCTGTTATTTTTTTCCGCACTATGACATAAATTTGCCGTCGGTACAGATGAAATCCGTAGCCTGTGTACGGATACGGAGATTTTTCCCGACAATGTTCTATAATGCGGCTGTATTTTCACACCACAGGCGAAACGATCTATGACGCAGGATGAACTGAAAAAAGCGGTAGGATGGGCGGCACTTCAGTATGTACAGCCCGGCACCATTGTGGGCGTTGGTACAGGCTCAACGGCCGCACACTTTATTGATGCGCTGGGCACAATGAAAGGCCAGATTGAAGGCGCGGTCTCCAGCTCGGACGCCTCGACTGAAAAACTCAAAGGCCTCGGTATTCATGTGTTTGATCTCAACGAAGTGGATAGCCTGGGTATCTATGTCGATGGCGCGGACGAAATCAACGGTCATATGCAGATGATCAAAGGCGGCGGCGCGGCATTAACCCGTGAGAAAATTATTGCTTCCGTGGCGGAGAAATTTATCTGTATTGCGGATGCCTCTAAACAGGTGGATATTCTTGGCAAATTCCCGTTGCCGGTCGAAGTGATTCCGATGGCGCGCAGCGCGGTCGCTCGTCAACTGGTGAAGCTGGGCGGGCGTCCGGAGTACCGTCAGAACGTGGTCACGGATAACGGCAACGTGATTCTGGATGTTTATGGTATGGAAATCCTTGATCCCATCGCGCTGGAAAACGCCATTAACGCGATTCCGGGCGTCGTGACCGTGGGGCTGTTCGCCAACCGTGGCGCCGATGTCGCACTGATCGGCACGCCGGACGGGGTGAAAACCATCGTAAAATGATCCCGCCAGGCGTATTTCCTGCCGCGTAAAAAATTCGGTCAGGGCAAATTTGGTGACATGTATCACGTTTAATCGTTTGCCCTGCCGATCCCTCCAAAGAAAAAGTTATTCCCGGTATTTTCATCTGCTATTTCCCGCTGTATGCGATTCCTTCACGACGCTGGCGCAAACGTTCATATTGCCGTGATAATTTTTTTTGATATGTTGAAGGACGGATGCAAATCCACACACAACATCAGATGGCAAAAAAAGACAGGATCGGGGAAATGGCAAAGGTATCGCTGGAGAAAGATAAAATTAAATTTCTGCTGGTTGAAGGGGTGCATCAAAAGGCGCTGGAAAGCCTTCGTGCGGCAGGTTACACCAACATTGAATATCACAAGGGCGCGCTGGACGCTGAACAGTTGAAAGCGTCCATCCGCGATGCCCACTTCATCGGTCTGCGATCCCGTACTCATCTGACAGAAGAAGTGATTAACGCCGCAGAGAAGCTGGTGGCGATTGGCTGTTTTTGCATCGGCACCAACCAGGTGGATTTAAATGCGGCGGCAAAACGCGGTATTCCGGTCTTTAACGCGCCATTCTCGAATACCCGTTCCGTGGCGGAGCTGGTGATTGGCGAGCTATTGCTGCTGCTGCGCGGCGTGCCGGAAGCGAACGCCAAAGCGCACCGCGGCGTATGGAATAAACTGGCGGCGGGATCGTTCGAAGCACGCGGTAAAAAGCTTGGCATTATCGGTTACGGCCATATCGGAACGCAGTTGGGCATTCTGGCGGAATCGCTGGGGATGCATGTCTATTTCTATGATATTGAAAATAAACTGCCGCTCGGTAACGCGACTCAGGTGCAGCACCTGTCTGAATTGCTGAATATGAGCGATGTGGTCAGTCTGCACGTACCTGAAAACGCCTCCACCAAAAACATGATGGGCGCAAAAGAGATTGCCCTGATGAAGCCGGGTTCGCTGCTGATTAACGCCGCGCGCGGTACGGTGGTGGATATCCCGGCTTTGTGCGACGCGCTGGCGACGAAACATCTGGCGGGGGCGGCTATCGACGTCTTCCCGACGGAACCGGCCACTAATAGCGATCCGTTTACCTCTCCGCTGTGCGAATTCGATAACGTGATCCTGACGCCGCATATCGGCGGCTCGACGCAGGAGGCGCAAGAAAACATCGGTCTGGAAGTCGCAGGAAAACTGATTAAGTACTCGGATAACGGCTCGACGCTGTCCGCCGTGAACTTCCCGGAAGTGTCGCTACCGCTGCACGGTGGTCGTCGCCTGATGCACATCCACGAAAACCGCCCGGGCGTATTGACCGCGCTTAACCAGATCTTTGCCGAGCAGGGCGTTAACATTGCCGCACAGTATCTGCAAACCTCCGCCCGAATGGGGTATGTGGTAATTGATATAGAAGCCGATGGCGATGTGGCGGAGAAAGCGCTGCTGGCGATGAAGGCGATTCCGGGCACCATTCGCGCCCGTCTGCTGTACTAATTTCCTCTAAATGGGCAGGAGATGACCTGCCCATCCTTTCTCTGGTTTCCCTGCCTCAACATCTCTTCGTGTAACGCATACATTCTGTTTTCGAGCCTTGCCGCAATTGGTAATTAAAGGCAGCGTTGCGTGTTGTACAGCAATAAAAGGAATTTACGATAAGGGCTCAGCATAGCGCTGAAACGGGAAAGCCCCTGGCGAGGCAGGGGCTCTAAAAAGGAAAGGGACGATGATGAGATACGTCATCATGCTGCTGATCCTGTTAATCATCGCTTGCCCAGCATATTAACAGAGAGTACGCAGGAGGGAGGTTCGCCTCCCTCACCCTTCACCGAGAAATTTAGGTCAAAAAAGCGACGCTGTCAATCGACAAAACACGGCTACCACTCCCAAATTTTGGACGGCGTCACCACCGCAGGCAGCGGGATATCCCACTCTTCAACCGGCAGCTTTTCTACTAACTGGCAATCATGTGCGTAGCCCACGGGCTGGATCTTATGCTGCTGCCAGTTTTGCAACGTACGGTCATAAAAACCGCCGCCCATGCCTAAACGCTGCCCGTCTTCGTCAAACGCGACTAACGGCGTTACCAGCACATCCAGCTTTGCCAGCGGCAATACGTCGCGGACATCAAGCCGTGGCTCCTGGATCTTTAAGCGGTTGGTCACCAGCGCACTCTGCGGATGATAGTGCAGGAACAGGAGGTTGCCTGGGCTAAAGGGATGAAGAACCGGAAGGTAGACGCGCTTGCCCGCTCGCCATAGCTGTTCAATCAGCGGCTGGGTGTCGAGTTCGCCATCAAAAGAGAGAAACACGGCGACAGTGTGCGCCATCACGACGGGAGGAAAGCTGAGCATTCGGGCGGCGGCCTGTTGACCAAAGCGGCGTTGCTGCTCTGGCGTTAGCGCACGGCGACGTTGCCGAATCATTCGGCGGATTTCTTGTCGGGATAAAGAGAGTTCGGGAAGTTGCGTCATGGCTGTCGCCAGTCAGAAGGGGAATCTCCGAGATGCCGCCGCAGGCTGTAACCCTTGAACCCTTGGTTCAAGGTGAATGTGTCGTCACAGTTTTAAGGCTTCTCGGACGAACCGAGCATGCTCACCAACCGCGGAGCGCCACATTCTTGTGGTATGAAATATCGGCTCAGGGGACTGGCCCGCTTGCAAACATCTCAGAGAAATTCTGTTTTCACGATCACTTTACCATAGTAAAGCGAAAAGTGTTATTCAAAGTTTTGGCCCGTTTTTTCGGTTATGCGACCTTGATCAAGCAACGCCTGTTCGATGGTCTGTTGTAGCATCCGAATACGTTGTTCCATGCTCGCCGCGTAATCGCGGGTCTTCGCTTTTTCCTGAGTTAACTCATAGCTGATATTCAATGCGGCAATGAAAACCAACTGCTCAGTATTTGTGACTCTAGTGCGAACTTTCAGATCTTGCAACCGCTGATTCAGATCGTCCGCAGCCTGATTCAACGCATCCCTTTGGTCAGGCGGGCAATTCACTCGCAGTGAACGGCCAAATATTTGGATATCGACGGGTTGTGCAGACATGCCACCTTCCTGCTGATTGACTGCGCTGCCTTCGTCTCCAGACCCAGGGTCCGCGAAGGGGCGACACTATAGCTACCCTGGTGTGAAGATACAAGCCCTTTTCTGGTTCACCAGGGTCCAAAGTGGTAGCATATCATGAATATCCTCCCTTTGATGACGAATGCTTATGTCTATACAGAACGAAATGCCTGGTTACAACGAAATGAACCGGTTTTTGAATCAACAAGGGGCCGGTCTGACCCCGGCTGAAATGCATGGTTTAATCAGCGGGATGATTTGCGGCGGCAACAACGACAGCTCATGGCAGCCGCTGTTGCACGACCTGACGAACGAAGGTCTGGCCTTCGGGCATGAGCTTGCTCAGGCGCTGCGCAAAATGCACGCGGCGACCAGCGACGCGCTGGAAGACGACGGCTTTCTTTTTCAGCTTTATCTGCCTGAAGGCGACGATGTCAGCGTATTCGATCGCGCAGATGCATTAGCCGGGTGGGTTAACCACTTTTTGCTTGGCCTCGGCGTAACGCAGCCTAAACTTGATAAAGTCACCGGCGAAACGGGTGAAGCGATTGACGACCTGCGTAATATTGCGCAGCTTGGTTATGATGAGAGCGAAGATCAGGAAGAGCTGGAGATGTCGCTCGAAGAGATCATCGAATATGTCCGTGTTGCGGCGCTGTTATGTCATGACACTTTCACGCGCCAACAGCCGACCGCGCCGGAAGTGCGTAAACCGACGCTACACTAAGAAAAAACGAAATGGAGGCCATGTCATGACTCAGCAGGAATACCAACGCCGTCGCCAGGCATTACTGGCGCAAATGCAGCCCGGCAGCGCCGCGCTGATCTTTGCCGCGCCGGAGGCGACGCGCAGCGCAGACAGTGAATATCCGTATCGCCAGAGTAGCGACTTCTGGTATTTCACCGGTTTTAACGAACCGGAAGCCGTGCTGGTACTGATTAAGAGTGATGACACCCACAACCACAGCGTTTTGTTCAACCGCGTTCGCGACCTGACGGCGGAAATCTGGTTTGGTCGCCGTTTAGGACAGGATGCCGCGCCGGAAAAACTGGGCGTTGACCGGGCGCTGGCGTTTAGTGAAATCAACCAGCAACTCTTTCAGTTGCTTAATGCTCTGGATGTGGTGTACCACGCGCAGGGCGAATATGCGTATGCCGACGAGATTGTTCTGGCTGCGCTGGAGAAGCTGCGTAAAGGCTCCCGCCAGAATCTGACCGCGCCGGCCACCATGACTGACTGGCGACCGATCGTCCATGAGATGCGCCTGTTCAAATCGCCGGAAGAGATTGCTGTCCTGCGCCGCGCCGGGGAAATTAGCGCGCTGGCGCATATCCGCGCGATGGAAAAATGCCGTCCGGGGATGTTTGAGTATCAGCTGGAGGGGGAAATTCACCACGAATTTAATCGCCACGGCGCGCGCTATCCCTCCTATAACACCATTGTCGGCAGCGGCGAAAATGGCTGTATCCTGCATTACACTGAAAACGAAAGTGAAATGCGCGACGGCGATTTAGTGCTTATCGACGCGGGCTGTGAATATAAAGGTTACGCGGGCGACATCACGCGTACTTTCCCGGTGAACGGGAAATTCACGCCAGCTCAGCGTGAAATTTATGACATCGTTCTGGAATCGCTGGAGACCAGCCTGCGACTGTTCCGTCCTGGCACCTCTATTCAGGAGGTGACCGGCGAAGTCGTGCGCATCATGATAACCGGGCTGGTGAAGCTGGGGATTTTGCAAGGAGAGGTTGATCAACTGATTGCCGAAAATGCGCATCGTCCTTTCTTTATGCATGGCTTGAGCCACTGGCTGGGGCTGGATGTTCATGATGTCGGCGTTTATGGGCCGGATCGCTCCCGCATCCTGGAGCCGGGCATGGTACTGACCGTAGAGCCAGGCCTCTATATCGCGCCGGATGCCGACGTGCCGGAAGCGTATCGCGGCATTGGCGTTCGAATTGAAGATGACATTGTCATTACCGAAACCGGTAATGAAAACCTGACCGCTGGCGTTGTGAAGAAGGCGGATGACATTGAGGCATTAATGGCGGCGGCGCGGCAGCAATGAGCGTCATTATCGTTGGCGGCGGCATGGCAGGCGCAACGCTGGCGCTGGCTATCTCTCAGTTCAGTCATGGGACGTTGCCGGTACACCTGATTGAAGCGAAAGCGCCTGAAGCCGACGGTCATCCCGGCTTTGACGCCAGAGCGATTGCGCTGGCGGCGGGCACTTGCCAGCAACTGGCGCGAATTGGCGTCTGGCAGGCGATTTCCGATTGCGCAACGGCAATCAACACCGTACACGTCAGCGATCGCGGTCATGCCGGATTTGTGACTCTCGACGCGCAGGATTACAGCCTGGCAGCGTTGGGTCACGTTGCGGAGCTGCATGATATCGGGCTGCGTCTGTTTGCGCTCTTGCGTAAAGCGCCAGGCGTTACGCTGCACTGCCCGGAGCGCGTAGCCAGCGTGTCGCGTACCCAACAGCAAGTTAACGTCACTCTGGAAAACGGCAATGTGATAGCTGGCAGCGTGCTGGTGGCGGCTAACGGTACCCACTCTGCGCTGGCGTCAGCCTGCGGCGTTGACTGGCATCAGGAGCCTTACGAACAGTTAGCGGTGATAGCGAATGTCGCGACCGCTATCCCGCATCAGGGACGCGCCTTTGAACGTTTTACTCCCAATGGCCCGCTGGCGATGTTGCCGATGTCGCATGGCCGATGTTCGCTGGTTTGGTGTCACCCGCTCGACCAGCGCGATGAGGTGCTGAGCTGGTCCGACGCGCAGTTCTGCCATGCATTGCAGGCCGCGTTCGGCTGGCGGCTGGGGCGAATTACTCAGGCCGGTAAGCGCAGCGTGTATCCGCTTGCCCTGACTACGGCGGCAAAAGTGTTTACTCACCGGACTGTCATGGTCGGCAATGCGGCGCAGACGTTGCATCCTATCGCCGGACAAGGGTTTAATCTCGGTCTGCGCGATGTCATGAGCCTGGCGGAAACGCTGATCGCGGCACAGGACGCGGGCGAGGATATTGGCGCCTGGCACGTGTTATCGCGCTATCAGCAGCGTCGTCAGGTTGACCGGGATACGACGATTGGCGTAACGAACGGTCTGGTCCATCTGTTTGCAAATCGTTGGGCGCCGCTGGTTATTGGGCGCAATATCGGTTTAATGGCGATGGAATTATTACCGCCTGCGCGCGATGCGCTGGCACAGCGGACCTTAGGTTGGGTTGCGCGTTAAGCAGATCTGTAGGCCGGATAAGGCATTTACGCCGCCATCCGGCATCGTGTTCGTAAAAATACCGGATGGCAGCTTCGCCTTATCCGGCCTACGGTTTTGATTGTTCCGGTTTCCAGGAGTAAATAGTGCAAAGTGTTGATGTAGCAATAGTTGGCGGAGGCATGGTGGGGCTGGCTGTCGCCTGCGGCTTGCAGGGGAGCGGTTTGCGCGTTGCGGTACTGGATCACGTTGTTCCCCAGCCGTTGGCGAACGATGCCCCGCCTCAGCTTCGGGTGTCGGCGATTAATGCCGCCAGCGAAAAACTGCTTACCCGTCTTGGCGTATGGTCAAACATTGTGGCGCGACGGGCAAGTTGCTACCACGGTATGGAAGTCTGGGATAAAGACAGCTTTGGCCGTATTACGTTTGATGACGCAAGCATGGGATATAGCCATCTGGGGCATATTGTTGAAAACAGTGTCATTCACTACGCATTGTGGCAAAAAGCGCAGCAAGCGGCGGATATCACCTTAATGGCGCCAGCGGAGTTACAGCAGGTCGCCTGGGGGGAGAACGACGCCTTCCTGACTTTAAAAGACGGCGCGATGTTAACCGCGCGTCTGGTGATTGCCGCGGATGGCGCCAACTCCTGGCTGCGTAACAAAGCGGATATTCCCTTAACTTTCTGGAACTACCGTCACCATGCGCTGGTAGCGACTATCCGCACCGAAGAGCCGCACGGCGCGGTTGCTCGCCAGGTGTTTCATGGTGAAGGTATTCTGGCGTTTTTGCCGTTAAGCGATCCGCATCTGTGTTCCATTGTCTGGTCGCTTTCTCCGCAGGATGCGGAGTGTATGCAACAGAGCGGCGACGAGGCGTTTAACCAGGCGTTGACTATCGCCTTCGATAATCGGCTGGGTTTATGCCGCCTGGAAAGCGAACGGCAGGTTTTTCCGCTGACGGGCCGCTATGCTCGCCAGTTTGCCGCGCATCGTCTGGCGTTGGTCGGCGATGCCGCGCACACCATCCATCCGCTGGCAGGGCAAGGCGTCAACCTCGGCTTTATGGACGCGGCTGAACTGGTGGACGATCTGCGCCGGCTTCAGCGCCAGGGCAAAGACATTGGCCAACATCTTTATCTCCGTCGTTATGAGCGTAGCCGTAAACATAGCGCGGCGATGATGCTTGCCGGGATGCAAGGTTTTCGTGACCTGTTTGCCGGCGAAAACCCGGCAAAAAAATTGCTGCGCGACATCGGACTGAAACTGGCGGATACGCTCCCCGGCGTCAAACCCCAACTGCTTCGCCAGGCGATGGGGCTAAACGACCTTCCGCAATGGCTTCGTTAAGCGTCTGACTGCACGCCAGCAAGAGTTTGAAACCCGTCACACTTTGCTTTCCCGGCTATCGCGCCGGGGGGCTTTCCTCGTTTGAAATAATCTAATTTCACCGCTTATTTCGCATTATATTTTCTAATGCCGCTATTTTTGGCGAACGCGATTTTCGACATTTTTTCCGCATTTAATATTAATTTATGTTGTAGTAAATCGTATCAGCTTCCTTTTTATGACGGTTATTTAGCGTAATAGTGGTTTTTTGTGCTGATGGGATTTTAGCGTTTTTTAGTCATAAGCTAATGTGATGGTAAATTCAGCCTTATGGTTTAGCGCCTGGTTCGGTGGTAAGTTCAGGAACAAGAGAACGTTTGCGTCGGCGCAGGAAAAAGGGCGTCGATGCCAGGTTTCGTGGCGAAGATTTCCCATGAAAATGGTTGTTAGCCCCCGCTAATTCAACGAGGAAAAGATGGCCCAACAGACGCCTTTGTACGAACAACACACGCTATGCGGCGCCCGCATGGTCGATTTTCATGGCTGGATGATGCCCCTGCATTACGGCTCTCAGCTTGATGAACACCACGCTGTGCGCACCGATGCCGGGATGTTTGATGTATCGCATATGACCATTGTCGATCTTCATGGCAGCCGCACACGAGAGTTTCTACGTTATCTGCTGGCCAACGACGTCGCGAAGCTAACGAAGACGGGTAAAGCCCTCTACTCCGGTATGCTTAACGCATCGGGCGGCGTGATTGATGACCTTATCGTCTACTACTTCACTGAAGATTTCTTCCGTCTCGTTGTTAACTCCGCCACCCGCGAAAAAGACCTCTCCTGGATTACCCAACACGCTGAACCTTATGCCATCGACATCACCGTTCGTGACGACCTGTCGCTGATTGCGGTACAGGGGCCGAATGCGCAGGAAAAAGCGGCGACTCTGTTTACTGACGAACAGCGACATGCAGTAGAAGGTATGAAGCCGTTCTTCGGCGTTCAGGCGGGCGATTTGTTTATCGCCACCACCGGTTATACCGGCGAAGCAGGCTATGAAATCGCCATGCCGAATGAAAAAGCGGCGGATTTCTGGCGTGCGCTGGTGGAGGCGGGCGTGAAGCCGTGCGGTCTTGGCGCGCGCGACACGCTGCGTCTGGAAGCAGGCATGAACCTGTACGGTCAGGAGATGGATGAAGGTATCTCTCCGCTGGCGGCTAATATGGGATGGACTATCGCCTGGGAACCTGCTGACCGCGACTTTATTGGCCGTGAGGCGCTGGAGATGCAGCGTGAAAAAGGCCATGAGCAGCTTGTCGGTCTGGTGATGACCGAGAAGGGCGTATTGCGTAATGAATTGCCGGTGCGTTTTACCGATGCGCAGGGCAATCAGCAAGAAGGCATTATCACCAGCGGGACGTTTTCCCCAACGTTGGGCTACAGCATTGCGCTGGCGCGCGTTCCGGCGGGCATCGGCGAGACGGCGATTGTACAAATTCGTAACCGTGAAATGCCGGTAAAAGTGACTAAACCTGTTTTTGTGCGTAACGGCAAAGCCGTCGCGTGATTCATCCTTTTTTGGAGATTAATTGATGAGCAACGTACCCGCAGAACTGAAATACAGCAAAGAACACGAATGGCTGCGTAAAGAAGCGGATGGCACTTACACCGTTGGCATTACTGAACACGCTCAGGAGCTGTTGGGCGATATGGTTTTTGTTGATCTGCCGGAAGTCGGCGCGACCGTAAGCGCGGGCGACGACTGCGCCGTGGCGGAGTCCGTAAAAGCGGCGTCCGACATTTATGCGCCGGTAAGCGGCGAGATCGTGGCGGTAAACGATGCGCTGAGCGACTCCCCGGAGCTGGTGAACAGCGAACCGTATGCCGGTGGCTGGATCTTTAAAATCAAAGCCAGCGATGAAAGCGAACTTGAATCGCTGCTGGATGCCACCGCGTATGAGGCATTGTTAGAAGACGAATAATGT
>CWGO01000068.1_pt1 | contig 67234 bp, 73 predicted proteins | sample 682281 | NCBI WGS metagenome assembly CWGO01 (sample SAMEA3735799, study PRJEB9488) | human gut metagenome | biome: ENVO:mammalia-associated habitat; material: ENVO:feces | place: Malawi | collected 2009-02-27 | reverse complement strand
GTATTTTTAGCAATGGTTTTAATATTACCACCTTCACTATATTCTGCTCTTACAATAGCGGCAGACTCTCAATATCATAAAAAAGAAGAAAAAATTAATACAATGTCTCGAAGGTGGTGTACTCTTTGGCCTGCTGCCATACCCGTCCCTGAAGATTGGTTTAAAATTTGTGGAGTTCATTGAGTATAAATTTAATATACTAACCAGTAACCTTATCAGTTATGACAGACAGGTCTTCTTCATATTTGCTATAAATAAGGCCTGAGCTTTCCTGACAAATTATAAACTACTGGCTGGTTTATCCGGCCAGTCAGGATTTGTGGTATCCACCCGGTTTACCTGCACCCGGTACTTTTTCCACGCCATAAGCCGGGTCTTCTCATCATCGGTTGCCTCTCCCAAATCCACCGCATCCTGCAACGGTGCAATTTTTTCCGTTGCCATTTGCAGGAGATTGTTTTTGGTTTCCTCCGCCTGACGAAGTTGCGCTGCTTTTTCTGCCTCTTCGTCTGTTACCCACGCCTTACCATCCCATTTCTGGTATTCACCATCTGGTGAAACTGATGTGACATTTTCAGGTAGCGGGCCGGGAGCGGAGATATAAATCTGATTGCCGGTTGTTGTGTCGTAAACCGTCTCGCCGCGGTGATCCTCCTGCAGACTCCATGTTTGGGTTTCAGCGTCAAATACAGCAATATGACTGGAGGGAATATCAGGAGGGGCGATATCAGTACAGTTTGCCGGTAATCCAGTGTGCGGCGGGATATATGCATCACCTGCGCCAATAAATTCGTTTGTATCTGAACGAAGATTAAAAATTTTAATTGTCTGCGCCTGTTCGCTCATTTTAAAAGTCATTATGCCAGCCTCACTATGTAGTTAAATGCAATATTTTTAACCGTGGTTTCCGCATTACCGTCTGCGTCCACAATAACGACGTGTCCGTGTGGACCGATATACATGGTGTGCTCATGTCCTCCGATATAAACTGTATGTGCATGGTCGCCAGCGGCCTGTGTCCATGCACCACCTCCAGGCTGAAATGAGGTGTGATTGGAATCTCCCCAGTATGAATTGATATAACCGCCGAACTGGTGAGTATGATTGCCCGTGGTATTGGTCGATTTCGTGCCGTAATCAAAGGATGAGGTAGATTTTGTCCCTAAGTCAGTATCCTGCGCCCGCGCGGTGTGCGAGTGCGATTTATTGCCGTCCATTTCTTGCGACAATACGGCACGTCCACTGATGGGCTTACCCTTTATTGTCCAGCCTCTCATGTCAGGGATAACGCCGGACGGATACGCTATAGCCAGTAACGGGTAAGCAGATTTATCGAAGGACTGCCCATACATAAAAGCATAACCACCATCCGGGAGCATATCAGACGGCCATGCAATCGCCGCCCCTACTGGATACGAATCCGGTGGCGGATTTAGTGAGGTGTAGAACATCGCCCATTCTGACCACTCAGCGTCGGCGGTATCTCGATGGCTGCGAATATATGCGGGCGCAGGAGCACCATTAACCCCACTCCATCCGATTAATATCTCTCCATCACCGGTTCCGGTCAGACGCAAAATATTCCCATATTGCGTTGGATAACCGTTATTGTAAACCTCGCCCATTATCAGGCCGCTATCGCTGCCCCTTGTCGTACCAGTCAGTGCCGGAAGCGCGCCGCGTGATGCCAGTCTGTTCGCTGCAACAGCCGTACCGTTGGCAGGAAGCGCTCCGATATTTTGTACAAACAGCGGCTTTTCCGGAATATCGCCACCGTTCTGGTCTTTTTGCATGGCACCAGCAGCTTGCTTTGCTGTTTCTCCCAAACCGAGGTATGTGAGAATATCCGCAATGCTGGCTTTTCCGATGATGTCGCGCCCAACAGAAGTAAGATCTGTCTGTCCGGCTGTATCATTCCCCGTAAAATACGGAAGTTTATCTGCACCAGTAGCCAGACCAGCGAGCGCCGTCAGCGTGGCATCAAGAGTCTGAAAATCCTTACCGAACGCAGCGTACATTTTGGCGATAAAGCCGCTCAGGTCACCATCATCGAGTACATCCTGCCCGCTCTTGCTGGCTGTGTACTGTGCCAGTGCTGCAGCGATGAAGCTCGCCTGACGCAGCGCTTTATTTACCTGTGCACTTGATGCCTTGCCCGCAGTAAAACCAGACAGGAGCGCCGGCAGCGCCTCCCAGTCAGGCTGCGATGTAACATTAGCACCCTTGCCCGTCGCAAACGGTTTAAAATCATTTTTAGCCATCAGAGTAATGTCCCCCATGAACCGGCATCAAACCCGCTGATATATTCGTTATCCATATCAAACCCAAAAAACCTGTTTCCTTCAGAAGGCGTTTCCACCGAAGGAATTTCAATACTTCCGCCCCATACACCAGCGGCCTTTACCGTCAGATACCCTTGTCGTATCGCAGCAATAAGTTCGAGAGAGACCGATGAAATATCTGTTTCAGGAAAAACCCAGATACCTATGGTCATATCCTGGTTATCGACGATCTGCATCTTCAGACCGGACCCGTCCAGTGCAGCGTCAAGAATGGGAGGCAGAGAGTCGTTTCTTCCGTCCCAGTTGTTAATTGCTATCTTTGTTTTTAGAACGATGCGATAGGTTTCATCGCTCAGCGAGGTATAACCCGAATCCGGATCATATGGCCCCTGCCAGACGCCCTGGTCATATCCGAGTCCGTCAGTGTCCCAGCTGAAATAGACACCGCTTATTGGCTGGCTTACAACCCGGCTTAACCCTATCCACTGGCCGAGAATATCGAGTTGTATTCCTGTCGCATGATCAATATCAAAAGCGTTTATTAGCCCATTTATTGCGGCTGAGGTTTCAGATAACGGCCTGGTCACTAAATCGATGTGTTCAACGAATTTAGGTTTTGTCGCATGATAGTTAGTAATTAAGTCCGTATATTTGCTCATGCTGCCACCGTAATAATAATATTTTCCGGCTTACAGGAGGCAGATTCGTCGTAAGCAATATTAATATTCGCCGCAGCAACAGCTTCCGGAGATTTGCCGATCAGTAGCTCCTGAATATCGTAATAGCGTGCATTTCCACCACTGACGACCCCAAGGTTAGCAGGAGAATAAATCCGGCTCAGCAGTACCTGATCACCAATCATCAGTCTGTTAATGTAATCCGCAACAGCCTGCTGAATCTGCACACCTATCTGAGAGGTGTACCCGGCAAAAACTGTTAAGGTGATTTTTCCGTAAACAGGGACATCAGTTGGTCGCGAAAAACTGATTATGTGAGGATTGCCATATTTATCCGGTACGGTTACGGATGTTTTTCCCCAGGTCCGGACCCCCTGCCCTTTATTTCCCCGGATGGTCCTGGCTATTTCGGTCACATCGCCACCATCAACAATGGCCGAGATGGAATGCGGAGGAAGCCCGTTACCGTCAGTCTTTCCTGTATCATTTTCATAGAGCTTGTGGCGCGTCACACCAGCAATATTAGCGATCGCCCCGTCCACACCTTCAAATGGTGTGATGGATGGTATCGCGACACTCTGCCCCTGCCTGATGCGCAGTTCTGCGTCCGTTTCTGCAGGTGCGCCAACGGTGGCCGCTGCCGGGTTGGTTACTGACGTCCAGCCACGGGTCGGTGTATTGATAGTGGTAATCGCCCCCGCAGGAGCTGCAACCGCTCCGCTTTTGGAACAAATTGCAGTTGCCGTCACGGTGCCATCAACACCAATCACCACTGAATCCGGAAGACGCCAGATCACATTATTGGTGTCTTTCACGGTGCCGTTCGTAATGGTTGTTCCTGCGGTGCCAGTGAGCAGTAAATCCACGGTAGAGTTCGTTGCACCTTTGCGCGCGATACCGTTAATTTTTACGTTACTGGTCAGCGCTGCGCCGTACCCGGTAACAGGTGAAAAGCAGTTATAGACGGAAATGGCTGTGTTATTGGCATCGTGAATAGCAAGCGCCACCAGCGCCACCATCTGGCCGTCTTTGCTGTCCGGCTCCAGATAAGCGTCACTACCATAAATCTGCTGGAAATAGCTCGTCAGGGTATCGAGTATCGTCTGGTAATCAGGCGCACTGCTCCCCTCAGCGGTTACCGTTGCCGATAAGCCGAGTGTGTCCAAATTGAGGGCCATTTATGCCTCGCTGGTTACTGTCGTTGTTCCGTAGATAGTGTCGATTTCAGCGAAGAACTGGACGCGGCGCGTCGTCGTGTTCACTGTGGTATTGAAAGAGAGGATGGATTTCACGCCCCGCGTTTCGAGGATGCGCTTGCGGATCGCCAGATTGTAGGTTTCCGGCTTTTGCTTACCGAGCACAGACTGAATCCACGGTGTTCCCTCTGTCTTATCGAGGAACCACTGCCCGTACCACAATGCAAATCGTGTTTTTACCGCCTGCGCGACAGCTTCTGGCGAGTTAATCAGCCAGGTATCATCGCCCCTACCAAAAGTGTAATCACCTTCGCCATCTTCACGTCTGTACCGCATTAGTTAGGCGCTCCTGTATTACCACCGCCAGTCTGTACCCCGCCGTGGGTATGCGTCATCAGGCTCTTACCGCCAGCCGTTACATCGTTTGTCACCGTGACAGGACCGAGCATCGTTGCGCTACCGCCGCCCTCCCCCATCCCCTGCGACAGATTGCCGTTAATGGTTACGTCACCGTTTAGCGTAATGGTGGGTGATGTGATCGTGGTTCCGCCTTCTGCAGTAGCCGTCAGCGCGCCGGGGGTTTTTACAGTAACGTTATGGCCTGCGGCCACTTCCACAAAAGCAGCTCCATCATCGGTACGCAACTGCGCGGCGCTGGTGCTGATACTGCTTATTTTCTGCGCCTGAGACTGTGGCCCTACGATACAGAATGCATCTGATAAATCATGCACCCGATCGTCGACAGGCTCCTGTACCCCGCCGTTCTGCCACCAGAAATCGATGCAGCGATCGGCGAAAATCACCAGGCATTCATCACCGGCTTTCACCGGGAACGTTAGCGTGCAGCCGCCGCCGCGAGGAAATACCACGGGCACATCCACCAGCAGCGGGTAATTTTTGGTAATGCGGTTACCGTCGTTATCGGTCTCAACCGAACGGATAGCAGGCTGTACAACCGCCGTAACCGCGTCAGGGGCGAATGACTGAATAATGCCAGGTAACGCGACACGGATCTGGTTTTTAATGGTTTCCCGCTCAGATTTGAATGTTTCGGCAAGGTCGCCGCTGCGAGTCTGGTCAGATACTGCCATTTGGTAGGCTCCAGAAAGGAAAAAACCCGCCGGATGGCGGGTCTGGGAAATAAACAAATCAGCTAAACGTCATATCCATGACGCATGACGCATTACGGCTGAACGAATTTCATCCTGGCTCACATCACGAAAACTCGCGATATATGCAAATTTATGAACTGATAACTCACGATATTCATACATCATCACAGCGGCGCGTTGTTGTGTACCGTCTGGATTTAGGACATACCAGTCCATTGTTCCATCATCTGCATTAACAACACTGCTACCATTGTCAGAAAATATAATAATTTTCATAGTGAACAGCCTATCCGTTGGATACTTTCTTACACGGGAAAGATCCGATGATTTTCGGCGCGTCCATACTGTTCTGCAGCAGTTGGACATTCAGGAATCGCGTTTCGGTACCAGGACGATGGATATACTCGAACCCATAATTATTGCCATCTTTGGCAGGCATCAGCCCCATTTTTATCTGCATTCCCGTACCGTCTTTACCCAACATTTTTACTTTTTGAGACGTCACTGTTTCGCCATTGATTTTAAACAATGAGTCCGGGATAGCATCCATACGGAAGCTGCCACATTGCATCGTTATGGTGTTTGCACTTGCGCCAAAAGACGCTAACGCCAGCAATGAAAATATCCATCGTTTCATTTCTATAACCCTCTCTGCAAAGCAGTGCTGGATGGCATATCCGCCGCGCCACGCGCTTCGCACATCATATCCATGTACCACGCCTGGCCCCTTGTGTCACCAGTATACATAATGCCTTTCACAACATAAACGCCATCTGTGGCTATGCTGGCAGGCTGCGCCGTGGTGCCGCTTAGCGTGATATTACCGTCAGTGTTCTGGTCGGTGATGCGGCCCCCAGCCATAGCAATATCGTTGTTCGACAATGCAGTACGGTACACCGAAGCCTGATCCAGATGAATGAGCCCGTTAACCCGGATGTTCGGGTTAATCAGCGCACGGACGTTTACGCCGTTGCCAATGGTCTGCTGCGGCATACCGATAAGGCCGGTGGCGCTGTTCAGCACAATCGCGTCGTGAACATACTCGTTATTCGCTACCATCTGGCGCTGACCGTCCACGAACTGCCATGTTGCGCCACATTGCCCGGCCACGTTATCCATAAGATGCCGTGTCATACCGAACAGCACCCGGCCACGGGGGAATACGGTAGCAGGCATTTCGGGTGTCAGTCCTTCAGTCGCGCCTTTGGCCTCGAAGTCTTTCATCAACGCGCGGTTCACGTCTGCGACCGTGTAACCGGCTGCCAGCGTCTGATTGGTAATGCTGGTGGCAAATGCCAGATCCGTATCGGCGGCCTGAATCAGGACGTAGGAGTCAATGGGACTGTCTTTTCCTGTGACCGAGTAACGAATCTCTCCGCTAAAAATCAGTCCGTAGTTACGCCCGTCGCTCTGGCCCACCGTGTCGGCGTCAACTTCCCGCGCAATGCCGACATCGCTGGCCGCCACCTCCGGCGCGATACCGTCATACCCGGCGATGAGCCGTACCTTAGAAAACTCCTGCCCGGTGATACGGTTTACTGTGTCAGCTGACAGGTTGTAGATTTTGAACGTTCCCACCCGGGACGCGCTGCTGATGTTGAACCAGTCAATCGTAAAGGTCACTTTAAAATCGCTGAGCTCGATACCCTGCCCGTTCTCGTCCACGAGCTGCAGCTCGAAATGTCTCATCCAGTTCTGTGACATGCTTACTCCGTTAATACCAGTAAATGACTGCGCCCCCCCAGATCGGTTTTCGTCGGATAATCCTGTGTACTGTCGTCACAGACCACCACCAGCTTAAAGCCGAGCCCCATGTATGCGTACTGTGCCAGCAGGTCGGCGCCAGTGACCAAAGGAATGCCGGAGATTACCGGCTCCCCCCTGTCGTTCTGCAGGTCCATGATCCAGTACAGGTCACGCCAGATGATGCGAATCCGCCACGTGATACCCGCCAGGATGATGCTGAACTGCTGGTTATCCGCGGTCAGCGGGATTTCCTGAATTGCCATTAGCCCAGCCCCAGTAATGACGCCGCGTTACCCGTGATGCTTTTCAGCAGCGAGGTATTTGGCGGCTTTGTGGTTTTGTTGCCAGTATTCAGTACCGCCGACGTGCTGGCCCCGTCCTTCATGTTGGTTTTATCCGCGACGGTTACCTGCTGCGTCTGCGAGATAAGAACCTCCTTCAGGGTGAGGACAGCAGACAGAACGTTTTCGGTCGTCCTGTCGGTCGTCACCTCCAGTGCGCGGATCAGCATGTTGCTGTACAGCCGTTTGCCGGTCACCACATCGAAGGGAATACGGCTTTCCTGCAAGTCGAGTATCTCCTGATACGTCTGCTGAGGACTCAGGCCCAGTAAGCTGGTGGCCGTCAGGTTACTGGCAAAATCCAGCAACGATCCGCCACCAGCGAAACCGACCTCCATCACCACTTCAGACGGTTTTTTGTAGGCATGGTCAGCGATGGCGGCACCGACCTCGACAGGGTGCTCTGTTATCTCTAGCGTGTCGGTGTGCTTCTCTGAAACAACCACACTGGGGACTATCATCCCTATTTTCCGGCTCTGCTGCTGAAAGAGCGTAGAGAGAATATCCATTAACCCACCTTCGTTTGATTGCCGCGCATCACCTGTGCGTTTGCTGATTGCTGCCGGCGCTCGACCTCAGTACCGACAGCCCGTGGATCACCACCACCGTAAATGTGATAGGTGTTCTGCTGCTGTACCTGTGTACCCCGCCCCGGCATGTTGCTCAATACCTTAGGAATGTAGTTGCGGGTTTCCTGAGGCATAAGGGCCATCCCGTGTTTCTGCACATTCCCGATCCCCCAGTTGTATGACGCCAGCGCCTTACTCAGGTCACCACCATTCGCCCTCAGCAACTGTGAAAGATACTTTGCGGCTGCCCGCGCGGCCTTCTCCGGGTCGAAAACATCATTCCCGCGCAGCCCCATGTCGCGCGCCGTGCCGTCCATAAACTGAAACAGACCTTTAGCGCCAGCACCTGAAACAGCGAACTGATTACCGCCAGATTCCGTGATCGCCACGCTGCGCAATAAACCTTCCGGAAGCCGATAGAGGTGTTCCAGATTGGTTAGCATCGGCTGCATCCATCCCAGCAGCTCAGCGCCAGCTTTTGTTGGTTGTGGCCGCTTAACTGACTGTCCGTGTTGTTCAGGGTCATCACCCCCAAACCAGCCGCGAACCGTTCGGCCTACGCTGCGGGGATCGAATCCCCAGTGCTCTTTAATCCAGTCGGCGGCACCGTTGGCGCTGTCTGTTACCATTGGCATCGCTGACGAATTTTCGCTGCCCTGATTAAGCATCTGTTTGCCGATGCTGGCGGCATCGGCCCAGCGACCGTCTTTAATGGCATTGAGCAGGTCGGCGATCATGTTCAGCATTTTGCTGAACTCACCCATCTGGTCGATGAAATTGCTGAAATCCCACTTCAGGGACCATGATTTGGGGTCAATATTGAGCAGCTTCGCCAGCGCTTTCGCCAGGTCGTTAACGGTCGTTTTAAGGTCACGAACCATCTTCAGCGCAGCGTCGACTTCCGGCTTCCACTTACCCCAGTCAATCAGGCTGTCCCCGCCTTCCTTCCAGGTCTGATAGTCTTCCCACAGGAGAGCAATACCCGCCGCCAGCGCGGTAATGAGGCCAATCGGCGACATCCAGAACGTGCTGTTCAGAATGCGCAGCGCAATCGTCAGTGCGCCAAACAGCGAGATCAGTTCCCGCGTTTGCTTATCCAGTGATTGCCACCAGGTGATAAGGCTGGATGTTCCCTCAATAAGCCTGAAGAACAGGCGCCCGATGATATCCCCGAGCGTCAGAATACCTTTTATGGCTTTCGTCAGGGTCTGCTCGATGCGCGGGAAGTTATCCAGGATGTGGCGGCGCAGCGTGTCCAGCGAACCCGCCAGACCACCAGCAAGATTAGAGCCGATCTTGTCACGGGCCAAGCCTGCCATCGCGCCGAACTCGCGCAGGGAGGTCATGAACCTGTTGGAGCTTTTGGCCGCCTCGTCAGCATTGAAACCGATGACCTTTGCCATCGCGCTGTACTGGCCGGAGAATCCCCCTAAACCCCGGCGCATCGCCATAAGGGTATTTTCATCAATGCCCAGCATCTGCGCATACTGGTTAGCCCGGTAATACGGCATGCTGCTGAGCTTCTGGCCGACGCCCGTAAAAATGGCGGCCATATCGCGCATATTCCCGCTGGCGTCCCGGGTCTGTACGCCCAGGCGGTTCAGAAAGCCTTCCGCGCCGGGATTATTACGCACAAACCGGGAGAGGCTTTCCAGCGAAGTCCGCGCCGCGTCCACACTACCGCCCACCTGCGAAACTGCGTAGCCAATCGACTGAATCCCCTGAACCGTCGCGCCGGTGCGTTGAGATGCCCAGTAGAGATTATCCAGACCGGAGGCAATTTTCGCCGTAAACGCAACAACGGACAGCGCCGCACCTTCCACCGCCAGCCCTGTTTTTATGGCATTTGCGGTGACGCCAGCAAGAACAGATTCAAATTTCTCGTATCCGGCTTCATCAATACCAAAGCCAAGGGAGACGAGAAAATCTTTAATAGTCTCAGCGTTCATTATCCTCTCTCCATTTCTCAATACGGCGCTGGTTGTCAGCCTTAACGGCCAGATGGTCATTCATCAGCGCGATATCGCACAGATCGACAGACCCATCCTTCAGCGCGTAATAAGGGATTAACCCGGCATCAACCGGATCGAGGAGATAAGACAGCCCGTCAGGCAGGCTGTTAAGGATTAATCCTGAGACTGCCCCGGCGTCGCGCTGGTAGGGTTCACGGGCAAAAAATTTCCCAGAGAATCGGCGACCACCCGCGCCACCAGCTGCAGCATGGTCAGCAGGTCGATATCGTCAAACATCAACTGACCGCTGTTAAACACCGGGGCCCATCCCCCCATATGTTTGCGTGATACCACAGCCAGGCAAGGATGAATAATCGCGTTGGTGTCTTCTTCGGTCAGGGAAGACAGTTCCTCAGCGATGCGCGGAAGCAGGGTTTCAAACACCGGCTTAAGCGCATCAAACTTAGCGCTGTCGATTTTGCCATCCACAGGCAGAAGGGAGCGAATGCTCCCGAAATCTGACATCATGCCCGCCAGTACCGGCAGCAATTTACGGGTGACTTTCAGCTGGTCAAAAACGCTGAGTTTTGCCACGCGGTAATCGTGGCCTTTGACTGAACATTCCATCTGTTAAAACTCTCCGAGGATCTGGTCGATTTTGCCGCAGTCAAATACCCAGGGCATCGTATTACCGGCTTTAGCGTTGGCGTTATCCGGCTGTTTCTGGAACGCCACACTGCGCGCCGTGATGATGTCTCCGCTCACCTTATTTCGGATCACAATGACGTTGTTTCCCCAGGTACCTGAGGACTGACTCTGTGCGTTATACGCCAGCGACAGTTTTTTGTTTGTCGGCGAGGTCTTCAGCAGATTGACAGTTACCGTACCGCTTTTATCCGCGTGCAGGCTGTGCATCACTTCGCCGTCAGCACCGATGGTCATGGTGTTTTTGGGGCCGCCCATTGCAACGGTGATCCCCTCCTCTGAACTGGCGGAACCGTAGCCCAGGTCAATCTCGCCAGTCGGGCCGGAGAGGGACGCCGTGACATCCATAAAAGAATAAGTAGCCATTCATTTTCCCCTTAGCGAACGACGTTGATCTGTACGTCAGCGAAATGCACCGCACCCGCCAGCTTGCAGGCCACCTGAATAACCGGCGCCTTACGGGCTTCTCGGTCAGCCTGTGCCTGTTCTGATAGCGGCTGTGCGTAGACGTAATACCCTTTTGTCAGCGTGTCTCCGGAATCCAACTGCCCGATTGGGCCACCGTTCCATACGCCAGCAGCCACCAGCCCGTTCGTCACGGACTGATCCATAGACTGCTCAACATTGGACAGAAGACGTGTAACACCCGCATCGGTCTGAGGCACTTTGGTTGTACTGGTGTACAGCAGGTTATACAGGTTGGTCTGAACGTAGTTCTGCAGCCAGTCGAGCCCGTGGCGCTCATCAAAGAAATCACCGCTGGACATGACGCCCTGCTGCAGGATTGCCGTATCGTTCTGGTAATACACAAACACGTTGCATTTTTTGGCATCCAGCGCCGCCGCCTGATCAGTCGTCAGAGTTTCGTAAGTGATCCCCGGCTCCTGTTTAAATTTCAGGGTAATGGTGGTATTGCTGCCGTTGAAATTCACCGTAAACGCGCGGCCAAATGCAGACAGCGCAGCGTACTTGCTGCTGGAGGAATACTGTACGAACGTGCGCCCGTATTTTGCCGCCTTCAGCTTGTAGGCCAGATCCCCGGTTGAAGTGGCGTCAACGGTGGCGGGATCGCTGGTGGTAATTGCCAGAATGCGGCTGACGCCCGAAGCTTCTACGGCTGCAGCAACTTTCAGCCAGTCGTCATCTGCAATATCCTCTTTGTCTGCAATACCGAGACCATACCAGTTGGTGTAGCCCATTACGGCGTTAACCGCATCCATCAGCTTTTCAGCAGCACCCGCCTCACCCGTTGCCAGTGTCTTAGCCCAGCGACCTACATATACTTCTTTAGGGCGTGGTGATTGCGAGAAATAGACTGTTGCTGCTTCATATTCGGGGCTGTCCACGCCGAAATCAGATCCGATGTCCTCCTTTGAGGAGTAGAGGCGAATGCGCTCAGAAACCGGGATAACCGTTGAGCTCCCGAGAATGAGCAGTGAACCAAAGTTTCGACCAGTAGCCGCACGCGGCCCAATGATCACGTCGACATTAACGACGTTTGAGACAGGTAATCCCTGCGGCATAATTTACTCTCCGAAGAATGAAACGGGCGCATCTTGCAGCGCCAGGATGTTGTACTCTCGAACCACTTTCCGGCGCAGCCGCACTTTCATGTCGTAACGGCGTACCCACTGTTGGTTAATAAGCTCGGGGAAAGGGACAATATCGCCATAGTCAACGAGCGAGAGATCCGACTGGTTCAGCTCGGCGTTGTTTTGCTCAACCGATATTCCGTCACGGAATCGCGAAGCAATTTGCATCCCCCCCGGGCCGTAGAACGACGCCATAGCGACAAAATCCTCATGCCGCCAGAGCTGTGTTCCGGTATCGGTCTGTTGAGTGAATGCGGGGCTGTTATCAATGGGCCATTCGATGATGCCAAACGCGCACCAGTTCGTTTCAACTGGCAGCAGTGGCGGCTGATCTTTCTGCCAGCGCGGGCGAACCATCCCAGCAGGCAAGCCGGAAACGTTGCGCATCCACTGGCTTAACAGCCTGTCTAGCGCTTCGTCATAATCCGGATCGCCGCTGGTAGGCGTCAGCCAGCCGCACTGTGTGCTGGTGTTATTGCTCAACGGGAGTACCCCCATCAAACGGCAACAGTTCGCAATGAGCCTGGACGAAGCCAGCACCGTAAGCGGTATACGGGTCGACGAACGTCACACGATAATCCCGGTTCTGATACGTCACGATATCGGCATCACGGCCAGTCTGCCCCTGCGTGAGTCGCTCAGTCGTCACGATTAAAATCGCTCCGCTGATAACCTGCCCGGCCTGCATGCGGCGGTTTTCAAGAGAGCGGTCAACGGTAACAACCCCTGCAAACTGCGTTTTAACTTCGCTGTCGCTGCCGATCCCGTCCTCGTCCACCGTTTGTGCGCGACGCGTTACCCACAGGTTGAAGTCGCAAAAATCGGGGTCAAAAAGCACATCGGTTACATCAAGAGTCGGCATCTTTATCCCTCACTACATGGGTTATTGAGGCGAGATATTTGCCAGTATCGTAAAGAGGCTTAGCCAAAGTGGTGCCCGGAGATTCACCAGCAGCACGCCGCGCAAGTTCCGCTTTCGCACCTTTACGCCCACGGCGCGCACGCGCTTCAACGGTGCTATCTGCAAGCGGAGTAAAATTGGCAGCTTTGATGTGATTTTTCACCCCTCTTGCAGCCACTGTACCTGCGCGGTTGAGTGCTCTTTCCGCTCCCGCCGCATTACCATCAAGCGCAGCCTGTGCCGCAGCTTTAAGCTGTGGCATCGTCTGGTCTTCAACTGATTTAACGCCGGGTACAAGATGCGGACGTGGTGGGATGTTTTGTGCAGGTGAACCGTATTCGTTGATATACCCAATCCCGGCATTACCGAACGGCACATCATCCCGATCGCTGTCTTCCGCAGGGATACCGACCAGCACATCCTTTTTGGTTAGCGACTTTAGCGCATCCAGTATTGCCTGAGCGTTATCAACCCTCGTTGTTACACCGCTTTTGAAACTCATAGCTGGCGTCCCCCCGCACCGAACATCGTGATCAGCTGATAAAATTCAGCGCCATACCGGGTGTTATTCCAGAAGCCTGCGTCAGGGTTTAGCGTCGCGCTGGTGTCATAGCTGACGCTTACCTTGTCAACGGACTTAGAGGACTGAACACCATTGGTTGAACCGCCCGGACCGCCAACCAGCATCGCCCGGCTATCTGTCGCCCAGAGCGTCATATAGTGCGCAACGAACAACTCGGCAAAGTACGGAAACAACTTTTTGCCAGTGACGTTTTCGCTCAGTAGTTCATCGGCCAGATTTAGACGGAACGCGATTTGGACGTCGGGATATTTTGCCGGGTCAGCAAACTGCGGGAAGTCGCGGCGAAAATCACTTACTGTTGGCAGGCTTTGATTCTTTGGCATCTTTCGCCCCATTACCGCCAGTCCGGGCGGAAGTAATCTGCGCCTGCAGGCTGTCGTTCTGCTCCTGCAGCTTGAGCAGAGCGTCTTTCAGATCGGCAATCAGTTTATCTTTATCGGCAATCTGCGCCTGAAGGCTGTCAATAACGGGTTGCTGGTCATCAGTTTCATTCGATCCGCTTTCGGAAAGCTCAGCGTGCGCCCGGGTAAACCAGTGCGACGCGACCTCTTCTGGTACGTTATGCCGTCCCCGGCCAAACTCCTGTTTTGACTGATCGCCGAGCGTCAGCGTAAACGGGGTGTGAACATGGATGGTAACCAGCTTTTCTTTCGCCATTTTTAGTTTCCTTCTGGCCCCTTTCGGGGCCATTCTGGTTATCAGATACCGTCCATGTAGGACAGGGTTTCTTTGTACACTGGCTCAACCGCACCGAGCTTGCCGTAGTAGGTCGCAATCTGGTACAGACCACGATACTGAACAGGAACGCTTTGCAGCGGAACCAGTGGATAGCGGACGTATTTCTTATCGTTGGTGTAGGCGACCATACGGTCTTTACCGCCAACCCCGCGCCCTTTCAGCCATTTGACCGCTTTGATTTCCAGCGGAACGCCGTTCTGGTGGAAAGCGATAGTGTTCACAGCCAGATAGGTCAGCAGTGACTGGTTACCCGCTTCGGAAACCTTACGGCTCGCCAGCAATGAATACTGCTCTGGCGGAATGCGCAGATCAGAAGGCACGACGGAATAACCGGATGCTGCCCAGGCATTCGACAGAATGCTGTTTACGCTGTCGAGGATCTCATCGTTGGTGGAGTTAGCCCAGGTCTTCGTTGCGTTGTTCAGCGTCACACCAACGAGATTCGTCAGACCTTTCAAACCAAGCGCTTCGTCTCCGACGTAAACCTGTTCGTCGTTATCCATCTGCCATTTAAGCTGCATCCCGTCGTACTTCTGAGTGTCGATCGGACGGCCTACCTGCTGTGCCGCAGCCAGCTCAACAACAGTCCATCCCAGCTCCATCCCCCAAAGGTTCAGCGGATTGCCGTCTTTACTGATATCAACATTAACGCCAGCAATGGCAGTTGAATCTTTGCCTACCCAGTTTTTACCATTCGGATTAGCGCCAGAACCCGCCACGCCAAAACTGGTATTCGTCCAGCTGGAAATGTCATCTGCGATAGAGACGTCTTCGCGCAACTGGATATCACGTGTCCAGGTATAACCCACCAGTGGCAGATTCAGCCCCTGGTCGAGTCGCTCCAGCTCCCCGATGAGAAAGGCACCGGAGCTATCAACGGTTGCCTGATCAAAAGTAATCATTCGTCTGTTCCTTAAATCTTCCAGGAGATTTCTGCGTTGCCGTCAGCGTCACCGGCCCCCGTAAAAAAAGCATCAGGTAACGCGGCTGTTTTGCCTGTCACCTCTGCCGCCGTGATCCCGCCAAGCGGAACTGGGATGGAAGCATCGGCTGATACCACGATGTACACCACGCCCCCTTTTTTAACGGACGAAGCATCAGCACCCACGTTTACCGTCATGTACCCACGCTTCATGGCGTCGCCCGGGAAATTCTTATCAGTACCCACCTGGCGAACCATGTCTGGCTGCGATGTAGTCGGATACGGACGAACGTAGATACCCTTCACCTTGTCGACGGTGTCACCCTCCGCCAGCGGCACGAAAAAGCCGTCAGCGTCGTATTTGCCAGCCAGACCATATGCTGCGAAGGCGTTATCGGATTTAAGGATCACCGGTTCGACGGTTAAGTCCTGCGGGCGAGAGATAGCCCCGGCAATGCCAACAGGCATCCGGTACAGATATGCAGTCATTGGATTATCCTTTGCGGTTAGACCAGAAGTCGGCGTTTTGTTTGTTCAGGGAAGCGATGCTGGTCATGCCCATGCCTGGACGTTGTGCATCGCCCGTGGTGCTGCGGGTGTTTCTCCCTTTTGCAATCTCAGATACGGCGTTAAACGCCATATCAACCGATTGTTTAGGTAATTTGCGGATATCAGCGTCACCGACAACCTGGCGAACCAGTGTTTTGTCTGCGGCCGCCAGCACATCACGTTTAAATGCGGTCGGTTTCACCTTACGGCTCAGATCGATACCCGGGATAATGACTTCAGCGCGATAGGCAGAATCACCAGTAATCGTGGTTTCCTCTTCGTTGTCCTCGCCGTCGCCGGTCGGGTCTTTCTTATCTTTATCATCAGGGGTGTCAGCATTATCGCCCGTTGCCGTTCCTTCCAGCTTAGCCAGCAGGGCCTTGAGCAGGGTTTTGATATCGTCCTCGCCGTCGCCGGTCACATCTCCGCCCATCTCCGGCTTTTTGTCCGGCAATGGTTGTTGCGGTGAAAGGTTAATGTTGAGATTAACGCCGCCCGGCAGATCACCTTCATCACCCGTTACAGCCGCTGGCGCTGAGTCCAGCAGTTCGTTCATGGTGTCCGAGTCACCTGTTTTGATGGCCGTGCGCATGCGGGTCCACCAGCTTTTCTTTTGATTTGCCATTGTGTCTCTGTCTCCAATTGCACAACGATTTCCGGCTCTGCCTTTGGGGACAAGAGCCACATGGTTTCCGGTAATATCGACTTGCTCAGCCTTACCTGGCTCAGCCTGTTCATATTCCGCGTCATAGCCACACGACACTTCGCGCAGACCATCTTCGATAAGCTGAATGGCGCTTTCGTCTTTGACGATAAGGTCAGCCAGCATCAAATCAGACTGCTCACCAGTCCCGCGCCGGACATTCTGAAGATGACCGACCGCAAGCTCTTTCCAGTTCTCGGGATTGACCAGCCGGACGTTCCCGTTTTCATCCTCCGGATGCAGGATCGTGATGCTCATCCCTTCGAAGGAGGCAAGCGTGGCCGGATGGAATACCTGCTCAGGAGAGCGCGTTACGACTATCTCACCGAACTTGTCAGGCTTGAGGTTTGGCAGATCAGCAGCGCCGTAAAGCTGCTTACCCGTTCGACCTATCGGCACGTCTCTGCACAGCAGCGAGCCGTCAGCCAGCTGATAGCGGGTTTCCCCCAGCCGGGTATTGAAAAAATATTTCATGTTTTACCTGCGATTCAGGCGAGATAAGAATGAGGGTTGGGGAAGACGATTTCTTTATAACAGCGGCAGTTCGGGAGCTCGCCAGCGTGACCGGTCATGCCGTCAAGCGTTGGGGGTCGTCCCCATTCGACAAACTTCCCTTCCATCTCCCGATGAGAATGCCGGACGTCGCCATCTTCGGCTGTACGCCAGATATAACCATTCGAGCCGATTGACAGCGCTCGCGCCTGATCGAGCGCGCCGGTTGCACGTCCAAGCTCGGTACGGGCGATAAGGTCAGCCCTGGACTTTGCTATATCACCCGATGCTGCAATTTCTTTAGCAAAATGCTCCGCTCTCCCACCGGTCACAACAGCTTCAATCGCCCGATTCTGGATGTCGTATACCCTGTCAGCAGCCTCGAGGGGTAGCGATTTAATGTACTTAACCTGTTCGGCAACGATGGATTTCATCACCTGCCCTGGCGGGGCATTGCTCACCAGATTGCGTAGTTCACGACTGATGGTTTTGCTGTGTTTCCGCCACTGCTCATCATTCTTGCGCACAATGTCGGCGGTAAAGTTCTCAGCAACCTTCGTCGCCCACGGCGTTATAATTTCGCTGTAGCGCTCCAGGGCTTCCATGATTTCGGTGACGCTATCATTTGAACCATCGTAGTGCCCATTTACGATATCCCCGACCGCCCGCGCTATCTGCCGTAGGCTCGTTCGATATCGGATCTCCGCCTGTCGGCTCTGGCGGTTTGTCGACAAGTTCGCCGATGCCTGGTGGCGCTTCGTCTTCGGCATTCTCGATATCCTCGTCGGTAATGGATGCACCGATGCCAGTAACATCGGAGTTCTCACGCAGGTCGGTCATAGCGGCTTTGGTTGTCATCAGACCTGCATCCAGCGCATTGACAATCGCCGTGGTGGTATTCACAGCCACCGTTGAGCGGTCCACATCTGACATCTGCCATAGCGGGTTAAACTCAAACGTGAAATCGTCCGGCAGCGGCTTACCGAGCTCCGAACGATGCATAATGTCCAGCACCCGGCGCACTGGCAGGCGTAAGCGACGCTCCTGCAATGAACTGACCCGGTCATAATAGTTGGCAAGGTCTGCGTCACCCGTTGAGAAACCTTTAGGGGACTGCCCGAAGAGGCGCACCAGTGGAATGCCAACAGCACCGCTAATCTGCTCGGCGAACTGCGAAAGAATGTCATCCAGACCGCTGAAACTGTACTGGTGGGTTTCGAAGGTATCCTTGGCATCCATTAGCGTCATGCCTTCATTGCTCTGAAACTGGCGGATCAGATCAATGTTTTTCAGCAACGCCTCGAATGCCGGGCCGCCCAGTGCAATAAGCTCACGGAGTTTTTCCACTTTGTAGGTCCGCAGATGCGCTTTGTAGACCAGCTGCGCCGCACCGACAGTGGCGCTGTCGAACGCAGTAAGCCGATCCCAGATACGCTCTACAACCGACATGCCCCATTCGTTCTCGGTCATCTTCTGCTGGAATGGCAGCGTCACCCCATCGAAGCGAATCAGGCGGCTATGGTGAATACGCCAGGCGGGGATGCCCGTTGCGGTGGTCACCACATCATAAAGCTCAGGCTTGCCGAGATTCGGCCCCATTTCTTTAATGCGGCGGGTCAGTACCGGGGTAATCATCCAGCGGTCAAGCGGAAGAATCCCCTTAAACTTGCCTTCACCAATGGTTTCGAGCCGTAGCGGGGTCATGGGCGCCTGACCTTCTATCATGATGAAGCCCACCGCGCCGCCGTAGAGACGAGACCATTTCAGTACGTCGTTCAGCGCATCCCAGATTTGCAACTGATCCAGTTGCGCTTCGAGAGTGCCACGGTCTTTTGCGTCAATCTCAGAAGTGATGCGAATGCCTTTGCGGGTCATGTCGTCGGGGATAGCATCTACCGCTTCACCGATGAGCCAGGATGAGCGATAGGACCATTCCACCAGCATACGGTTGCGGCTGGTGAAGTTCGCCCGGTAGGTCGATGCGGAGTGCTGGTTAGGCGTCTGCATCCCCACGCGGGCGACAAAGTTCTCGTAGCCGTCGGCCGTGGCCTGCACCGTTCGTCGCGAGGCTTGTTTGTTTCGTGCCATCAGGCCTGTCTCCCTAGCAGCTCCCAGATATTAAGGGCTGAATTCATTGGCGCGTAGCTGATCATCACCGAGTCGGCGAGGTTCGGCGACCTGGTACCGTCAGGCTGTTTATCCACAACGATTTTCCCCACGCCGTTAATGGAGTAGGTTGGCTGCGAAAGCTCGATGATGAGTTTGTCTTTGCTCTCCATCGTGCTGCTGATGGAGATAATTTCGTCCGGGTTGTAGGCCATACCCTCAACAACGGCGCGGTAGGTATTCTGGAAGAGCTTGCGTAAGTACCACCAGCTCTGTGCCTTGGCGTTGGCGAAGAAATCCTTGTTCAGGCGTGCGGCCTGCCCATTGTCGCCCCGTACGGCTTCGTCATCAGGATCGAATACCGCGCCGCTACCACGAAACGGTGTGGCAAGTACTGGCGGCCTGCGGGCGGCTTTGCGTAACTCGTTAATGGCGCGCGCATCGCCGCGAACGCCAGCCCCCAGACCGTCCTCGTCGAAGCGAAACTCTTCGAGATTATCCTGTTCACAAAAGCCGAAGACCTTCTCAACAGACTGGTAAATGTCGCTGCCCACGCCGGACCATTCCCGCACATTCTCCAGAAGGAAACCGTGACGGGTTGAAAAGGCGTTTTTGTCCCGACCTTCGTCGGCGACGTCCATCGCCCCCAGTCGTTTGCCAGTTGGCTGGATGCCCAGCCTGATATGTGCATCAACAGCAGCCTGTACCCAGTCTGAGGGGATCAGGACACCTTCCGCTGATGCGCTGTAGTTCAGGTCAAGCTCCTGCGCCACTACCACCGGATTGTCGATTTTCTCGCATTCCCTGCGATACCACTCATCATCCTTACGGGGGTCGCTACGCCAGTGGAATGTGAATACCGGTATCTTTCCGCCGTGGCGTTTCTGCGCAAACGGGTTCGCCATGCCGTTGACCGAACTCAGGTCAATACGGCAACGGGTGGTTTGCGATAACGCCGCATCAATCAGTAGCGGGCGTTGCAGAAATGCAGCCTCATCCACCAGATAGAGTGTGGTTCGGTCACCACGTCCAATATTGTCACCAGCTTCGCCCTTGATGACCGCGCCTGTCTCAGGAAATTCAACACGCATGTACGGTGCATGCTTCTTCTCATTCCACGACCCACGAAACTCGACGGGCAGCGTCTCTACAAACTTGCGCGCCTTCCAGAACAGCGCCTTAGGGTCACCAGTACTGTCGACATATTCCTCTTTACGGGAACCGAAGCCGATGACCATCTCTTTGTTAAACAGGCAAAGCGAGCAGGCCATCCCGATCGCCGTCCAGCTCAGCCCCATTTCACGGGATTTTTCGGTGATACCGTTCTCCCGCTTGCCCCAGCGTTCCATAATCCAGTGAATCCACTCTTCCTGTTTCGGGAATAGCAGAAAAGGGATGGTGACCGGCAGGCCATAATCGATATTACGCGGGTCCGTCGTCATGCCCCAGTCGATGATGAACTGAGCCGGGTTAGTACGATAAAACTGCTTCAACGCGGGCAGCATCTCAGGATGCTGGCGAATGCGCTGTAAGCGTTCCATCCGCCATTCAAACACCATCTGGTAATCTGGATGTTTGAAATCGAAGGAGAATGGTAACGGCATAATTAACCCATCATTTTTTTGTATAGCTCCGCTGCCTGATCAGTTGTCAGATCAGTATTTTTTCCTGGTAGAGGCGTTTTTTCTGGTTCACTGACAGCACCTATACTCCATGCTTCTCTCTCCAGGCCGATCAACGTTTTCAGGCTGTCGCTCAGGTCTTTCAGAGATTTCACACGGGAAGGCAAACTGATGGCTTTTTGATAAGTTTCATTGAGCCGGTCACGGCCTTTATCGTCAGGATCGAACATGATGTCACCCAGTTGCTCCAGCGCCACCACATCAGCACACTGCGCACCAAGTTCATCAAAAAGCGTGTTTGTGAGTTCCCGGGCCCGGCGAATATCGCCCCGGTGCTCCATGCGTACCGAGGCTATTACCTCCGCTGTGGCCTCTATCAGTACGCGTTCTGTAAGTTCCGTTTTGGTGCGTACCGTTTTGCGTACTTCCTGTTTGCGTACCAGATCGTCAGCCTTTTGCTGAATCCTGGCGTTAAGATCACGGGACCAGTCATCACGCTTTGCACGCTTGCGGATAGCACCTTCACTAATACCATGATGTGACGCAATTTCACGTAGGGACATCACTCCGGCCCGGTATGCCGTCTCGATGGCCTCCCAGTCCGGTTTTGCCATATCTGATCACCTGCCTGTTTGTCATTATCGCAGACACTCAGGGAATGCCTGCTGTAATGCTTACTTACGTAACCGTTCCAGTAAATCCTTCTCAAATATCCCGGTACTTTTACACTCAACCGGTTTCACCTTATCGTTACCGTCGGCAGTATCCAGTCCGGCAGAGCCTGTCACCATTACCGAAACATTACTGCCTTCACCGGCACTCCAGACCTGCGCGACGATACGGTAATGCTCCTGGATATTTTGTGTCTGCGGTAACAGTGAACAGTCCAGATACAACGAACTCAGTTCCGGGTCATCTCCTCTACCGGCGATAATCCCTGTGGTCTGGTCGTTAACACTGGCTGTGATGGCCTTCTCCCTGAAATACAGCGCCACGGCATTCAACAACTCATCCGGTTTACGGTTACCAATGAATGAGGTTGATATCTGTTCGCTCATCCCTGGCTGCTGCCCGGACTGGCTGTCCTGCTGTTGCTGCCCGCCCGTTTTAACCGGACCATACACGGTAATACAGCCGCCAAGACAAAGTGCGGCAGCGGTGGCTAATATACGGCGCATAGTCATTACCGATAATAAAGCGTTGTACACCCGGCGAGGGACACACATACCAGGGCCAGTACGAATAATTTTGCCTTCATTAATTTTCCTTGTTATCAGGTTTCAGTTCTGCCCGGTCACTTTGTCCCAGGTACGTTCGCATGTGCTTCCGGCGACATAACGCTCATCAGCCTCTTTTGCGAACTTTCCCGCCAGATCGTCAGCTTCGCCAAGCAACTTGGCGAGCAGTATTCCGGTCTCGGCTTTTGCCTGGCTTGCTGCGGCAAGAGCGGAAAGCCTGCCGGTTTCACTTCCTGCAAGTTGCCGTTGTACTGCTGCGAGCTGCTGTTGCAGCCCACCGCGAGCACGCTCAGCAGCATCAGCATCGGCCTGTATTTTTGCCAGTTCTTCATCGGCTCTTTTCCGTTCTTCATCTGCGGCGTGCTGGCGACGCTGTTCTTTCGCTCGTTCGGTTACTTCACGCTGCAATGCAGCGGTCGCATCGGTAAGGTCTCGTTGCGCCCACTGGTATTTCCAGGATGTATCCGCTTTCTGATAACCTCGTGAATAACACCAGTACGCTGCCGCACATAACAAAAAAGCCACCAGCAGTATTTCTGCTAATGGCTTCCAGATTTTTTTAAGCAATACAGGTAACAGATTCATACCAACACCGATTTTGCTTTTTCAAAGCGCTCTCGCCGATCTCCGATGCCGTTCTGCCCTCCGTTTATTATCTGTGTAACGCGTACCATGTCGCCGGAATATTTCAGACACCCTTTAGTCGCGAAGAACCACGCTGCACTACGGGCAGCATACGTATCCTGTGCCAGTAGATCCGGATGGGAAACGAGCTCAGTTTTGATCCCGTTACCGCAATCACGGTAGTTGTTCAGACCTGTGATCTGAATAAGCCCACGCCCACGGTAGTTCCAGCCGTCGCCAGGCCCGTTGTTACCCATTCGCTTGCTGTATACCAGATTAGCTATTGCACGCTGTCGCTCGAGCGGAAGCGCCTTCTCACAGGCTTTTCGCCCAAGAGTACTGGCCTGATCTGGAGTGATTCTCCCGGCGCGGATGAATCCGGTCAGCCCGGCGATACTGTAGTTGAAGCTCTCCACCAGCCTTGTAAAACCAGCGCTTTCATGTCCCGCCTGAGCAATGAACATGGCCTGATCCAGTGGAGCAGTAATACCGAATTCGCTCATTGCCGCCGTAATATGTGGATACCAGCGCGCAGCCAGTTCGGCGCTGATACCAGCCGCCTGCTGAAATTGTTGTTGATTCATCAGTGCCTCAGTGCATCGACCAGACGCGCCACATTACCGCGAGCCCACAGCACAGCGGCGCAGATAAGGATATTCACCATCACCACCAGCCAGTGGGATGATTCATATAAACCAAAAACAAACCGGAAAGGGACGCTGGCATATACCAGCACCATGACATAGGCCAGTAACGAAATCAGGGGACGGTGTGTCGCATCACCGCGTCGGTAAAACATCAGAACGATGACTATCACCCCACAAATTACGGCATTCAGAACTGCAGAAGGGTCATTTGCTACCATTTGATCCCCCTCCCCTGATACGAGAAAGAATACTGAACAGGCTGTTCAGATCCTGACTGTTAAGAAAAGTGAGAAACTTTATACACATTGCAGAAATAATCACTGCGCCAAGTGCATCCAGTGGTTTTTCATAATGCGTTATTGCCGCAAGCTTAGTACCTATCAACCCGGCGCCAAGCACTCCCACAATAAATGATGTAATAAAATAAGCGACCAGCCTGATGCGTCCGATGTTGGTTGCCGTGGCGACATAAAACACCGCGCCGGCAAAAGCACCGAATACCACACCATAATCGGTTCCGGTTGCCAGACCGAATACACTGGCCCCCATTAATCCACCAGCCAACACTGTCGCACTGGATACAGGTTCGGACATTCATCCCCCTCTGGTTATGTGGGTCCTCTCAGTTATGAGGGGAAATAAAAAAGGCTGCCTGATGGCAGCCCTGATAAGGTTTAAGTCATTTAAACTGGCGGCTGTAACGGCCCAGACAGTACTTCTGCTTCACCGTTATGGCAGATATCATCACCCCTTGTCAGATGCCAGACACCGACAATAAGCTGTCCTGATTCCAGATCGTCAACTGTGTCATTCGTATAGTATGCCACCTGAGCAACACCGTTATGCTGAATCCAGTAATACCCTTCTTTCATTCACACCTCCGCAAGACTAAGCAAATAGTATAAGGCGAAGCAGAAAATGCCGCGGTGCAAGAAACCACAACTCAAATCCTGTTGTACAGGCTGCTCTTTCCAGTCATAGCCTCACCACCGATAGCTCGGATGGCGCAGTGTGAAGTAGGAAGGCCGCCCGGTGGATTAACAACAAAACTCAGAGGGATTATTCCGGACGGCACAAACAGAAAAGCCCCGGCAATCACCGAGGCTTAAATTGTTGCCGGTTACCGCTCCGGCGCGATCAGCAAAAGCTATCGCGGTATCAGATTGTGGTCCTGCCTGTGTGAGCTTTGCGGTCGGCTGGAACATGTAGACTCCGCATCACTCCCCGCACTTTGTCTTATTGGCGTCGGGAATCCATAAAAGAAAACCCCGCCGAGGCGAGGTTCTTAATTCTTGTAACGTCACAGGCATAATAACCCATCGTTGGAATCAGGTTAGCCATTTTCCGTTAAGTTTGCAATAGCTAAATTATTTTGGTCATCGAGTCACGTTTCCCAGAACCTTTTCTGCATACGATTCCTCAATATGGCAATGCTCCACCAGCCGATCGAAAAACAGTTTATAGTTGTACCGCCATACCATTTCCGTTACTCCTAGTGCTTTAAAAATCTCGGTATCTTTGAGACGTGGGTAGCCTCTTCCCTTGCATCTTGGGCATTTTTTATAAACCGGCACGCCCTGCAACTCAGATTTTTTCTTATCGAGAATTTCTCCGCGTCCCCGGCAACGACATTCATTTTTCACATGGCCTTTGCCATCACACGCCTTACACACTACGCGTACCTGCTCACGAACTGATTTCCACACCTCCCAGTCGGACGGAGAAATACCTTTCGTATCTTTTACCCATTTTGGTGGCTTACCATCTGGGTAGGTAACCTTGTTCGTGAAAACCTCAGCATCAATTAATTTAGCACCATGACAGTTACTGCACGTCACCAGGCTGGCCGCGCTGAGGGAATAATCGCGAAATACATAACGCGCCATAGTGTCGAGAAATTTTGAACGCTTACCCTCTTCCATTTTCCGTAATGCCCCATGCCGTTCTGCACGCTGCTCTGCTAATAGCCTGATATAGGCGATGATATTTTCAGAAGATAAAACCCCAGCTTTTGCAAGATACAATTCAATACCCACTGCGGCTTTTGCAGTAAGTAGCCCGAGTGATGCCATTACGTCAGTAATAGTCAGCGTATCAGACGTTATTCCGCATGGTACTGCGCCGGGCATCATGGATTTAGGTGAAAAATATTTCGGTAAGGACTCAAGATTCATTTCGATGCTCCCGTTTTGCTTCAATGCGGACGTAATTACGAAGAATGCGGTATGCCACAGGAAAAGATCCCCGGTATCGATAAATTCGGAGACGCAACCAGCGCATGCGGAGTATCTCGATCAGTTCTGGTTTCATGCTGCATGTTCCTGCCGACGTGCGCGGCGCTTCTCCAGCGCCCAGGCTTTGCGGGTGAATATGGATTTGATGCGTTTCAGGTACGGGATATCGAAACGACGTGGCGCATTGTCAGATTCAAGACGCTCCACCCTTTCCAAGCCTATACGCCTGATGAGGCGTATTCGGTATTCGACCGCATTACCGCTTAACTGCCGGTTGCAGCGCGTGCAGGCCGAATGAACGTTGAATACGTTGAATTTGAGATGTGAGGCGGCACCGCGCGAGCGGTAATGGCTTGCATCGATGGCGCTTCCGGTCAGGAAATTGCTTTTACCAACCAGCGGCGCATCGCAGCTAATGCAGGGTTTACCTTCATCCCGTATCCTGATGTAACGGTTAAAGGCGGCCTGCGCCTCTTTATCCCACTGAGCTTTAGTTTTGAACGACTCACGCTTAGCCTGGCGGCGCTGGCGTTCGGCTTTATCCGCCTGGTGTTTCTCCCTGATACGCCTGGCTGCGGCTTTAATCTTTTCTTTGGCACGCAGTTCCAGGGCATAGATAGCGCCATGTTCAGGACAGCACCAGACAACGTTGCTGTAAGCAGGATGAAACCATTCCCGGCAAACTTTGCACTTACGGCGCGGTAATTTAGCCATGTTCACCCCCAGACCTTTTGGCGTAAGGATTTTGGCGTCCGCACCCGGTGTGCATATTCAGGTAATTTCGCGCTGACAGTCCAGGTAATGAAGTCAGGGTTCAGGCTCTTTTCTGTCCTTACGCCCCGCTTCTGATAATCCGATACCAGCGTGTCGGCCTGCTCGGTTGTGCAGTCGTGATGATGGAACCAGGAGTATTTCATCGCCATCACCCCGCAAAGCTCATTAGCTGGGCGGCGGCGTTCTCCGCCTCGCGCTGAGTACGAAATGTACGTGATAAAATCCACCGCCAGAGCACATCAAGCGCGGATTTATACAACTGCTGAAATTCGACCTCATCCATGCTGGAAAAAGCGATGCTGCGGGGATGTTTGCGAAGGGTGCCGTCCGGTAACTGGATGGCGTCATAGTGACCAGCCTCAACCGTCACCCATGCGCGGTAGGCATCGAATGATTTACACAGGCTAATCCCGTTTGTTAGCCGGCGGTTTGCAATCTGTTCCAGATACTGTTCAGCCGCATCCAGTAATGCGCCCTCATTCCCGCCATATGCAGCGAGAAACTTTGCATAACCGTTTACCAGTTTGCGCTCATTGGCAGAAATGGCGCCGCCGGTGGGTTCCCAGTATTCAAACCCAAGATTAAGCAACGCGAAAAAGCGGCGATGGAATGCAGGATTCCTCACCTGACGGAACTCAGCCACCAGCACGGCGCCGAGTTTGATTTTTGATTGCAGAATATCGCTGGTCTCCGGCGTAGCGGGGATCAGAATTCCAGATGACTGCTTGATGAGTTGTAATTCGTGCGCCATGGTGTTCTCCGTGGCGCATAATTGTCAGGTTACTGGTTGTTCAGGCCAGTGCGATAATTATGATTGCGTGCTTATTGTTAAGTCAATTATTAGAGCCCATCTCTCTGACAACTTCCATAATGGTATCCTTAGACCAGTACAAATCATCTCTTGATAGCTTTCGGTTTGTTACATAACCGTTTTGGGTTGATAGGATATAGCGATCACCTGATGCAAGTCTAAAAGACAAAAGTTCTATTCCCTTAGCATCAGTTATAGTCACCCGCAAATTATCAGCAAGATCTGATAGGACTCCCTCTGCCACGTAACCCCCCTGAGCGACACACGGACGCGGTTAAAAATTGTCGGCAGCAGCATCAAAGGGATACGCAAATTGCGGTATTCTGAAAAATGCGCGCCAGCATTAAGCGCAATGTTAATAAAACCAGTCGTCAGCGCTTTCCCACGTTTCCCGCAGAATGCTCTGTATACGTTTTTTATCGCCATCAGCAACACCGACGATACTCAGACCATCCTGACTGCCTCGACGGATGGTTAAGTTGCAGTTTTCATACTGATTCTGGAGACGGGTAATTAATTCTTTTTCAAGTGCAGGAACGGCACCTTCCGGAAGCTGTTTTGTCCGGCTGATAACAAGTTCAATTCTCATAATTCCCTCTACATTTAACCACTGTATATAAACACAGTATACCTGTTAGAAAGAATATTCAAGAGGTGAATAGCACTTTTTGCAAAAGCTAGCATGTTGTTTCATATCAGATTTTAGGCGAAAAAACCCGCCGCAGCGGGTTAGTATTTGTAGCGGTTTTCCGGGGCACACGCGTATTCGTAGGTAAAACTGAGCGCCTCGTTGTCCTGCTTGTCTTTTGATTGTGCTGCAATATTCCAGTCAGACATTAGTCAGCAGTTCTCCCACGCCAGCGTTTATTACTCTTAGAGATTCGATCTGTATCAACGGATTCAACCTCCCCTTCAGAAAATCTAATGGCATTTGCTTTATTTAGTGCCGCCCTGGCATCTTCTTCGGCCTTACTGAAATGCACCTTCTTTCTTCCCCTGAAACTGCCAACGCGAATTTTGGAAGAGGTCTGCAACTTGTACTTGCTAATCCGTAACTGTGCCGCTAAATGTGCTTTTGCCTCTGTCCGGTTCGCAGGCTTCTTCTTGACTAATTCAAGGTCTAATTGGTACTGCTGCTTAGCATTTAGCTTCTTCGGCTTCATGGTGTCACCCTCAAACAAAGTCCGTTTATCATAGAATAAAAGGCCCTAAGGGCCTTGATTAATGTCTATGCCAGCCTCTCCACTTGGCACCAATTACTCTACCTCCTGCGGCGGTTCTGGTAGCTGCATCCAGTGAGTTATCTCACTACTCGGTAATATCATTATCAAACTCTATCCTGTCGGCTTCAAGCCAACGCCTTACTCTTTCCTCTTCTTCTTTCCTCTTTAGGTGCTCGGTGATATAGATATCAGCGGGGAGCGGGGGGAGTGGAGTCGAACGCGATTTTTGGTCTTCCTCGTACATAGCCCGCATTCTCTTCTCAACCTGCCAGTAGTTAATTTCCTTATACTCAATAGGCCAGTTTTCTTGTAGTTTTCTTGCAGTATCAGCAAGTTCGAATTTTAGGTACGGGTTTAGGCCAATGAAGTTACCTGCAAGGTCGTCATAAACCTCGTCTACATTTGCGATGACCGCGAACTTTTCGATGGCCTGATTTATATCCCAGCCTGAAACAAACAGCAAAAGCGCGGAAAAGGCGAGAAGTTTAACTTCGCCATCAGCACGGTCTCTTACAGATTTATTCTTAAATTCATCATAACTGCTTATGATGAAAGCGTTGAGCTGGAGTGTTTTCTCATACTCATCTTTTAGTAAGGTAGGGTCAATCAATACGCCCTGCGATGGGCTGCTGACGAACTTGGTCAGCATTGAAAGTTGTTTTCTCCAAACTTTTAAGTCTTGAAGTTTACGCAGGGTGGGCAGATGCACCAGAGTGAACTCTCGTTGGATAGCATCTTCCCATGAAAAACCGGGGATGGTGGCTTGCACTGGGCTAAATGGCGCTACGCCATTCACATACCCCCAATTGACACTTGTATTATCTGTTATGTAATGAAGCCAACTGACCTGCTCTTCAGTAAGAGACAGCTTAAACGTTGAGTCGACACGCTTCTGGAAGAACCACTTACGCATCTGCCTCATGGATTCTTGATCAAAAAAACCCTCCTGTATCCCTGCGCATACCATTTTTCTTATAACATGCGTAATCTTGGTTCTGTCGGTAGAGAAGTAAACCAGATGGTTTTTGACATCAGGTGAGATGCGCTCATCGTAGAAATCGCAAGAAGGATGGTGATTGCTTTTGTCTTTTGTGTTTCTGAACCGGAAATGTGCTCTTCTGTTAAAGCGAGCATTAGTACCGCCACGGACAAACGTTCCACCAGTTGCCTCGCATATTGGGCAGACAATATCTTCTCGCGCAAATGTGTGAATAGTATCGATAGTATGCCCTGTGAGTACAAGATATTGTTCAGGGTCAACTTCCTTTTCAAGTGACTTAGAATATGCTGTGTCAGTCATTTAAGGCTCCATTTCAGAGATGTTCAGCCAGTGTTACTGATTGATTATTATCTGTATGTTACCAAAGATCTCAGTCATAGATATGGGGCCACTGGTTGCGAAACGAGTCTTAAAGCCAGATATTTCAATTTTTCTTGCTATCTACTCTGTATCATAGTCTGGGACTGTTAATCGAATACGTTCGTCATCTCTTACCAGTCCCAGGCTAGCATCCCCTCCACTAGCTCGGCGTCACGGTCAAAATGAACCACGTCGTATCACGCTTTCAACGCACAGGTATCTGGCGTGATTGGCCCTTCGTGGAAGTGGTTCATTCAGCCTTCCACTTGATGCCAGCAGCGGCCAATGCTTTTGCTTTGGCGCATACCGGGCAATAGAGCTCGCCTTTATGCAGCACCCAGCCGTTATTAAGCGAATCATCTTTAAGAAATTTCAGCGCTATGGAAACACTCTTAACACTTTCACGTGCTGACGTTATTGAACCGGCGTTCTGGCTAGAGAAACAGCCATCAATATCACCGAGACCCTCACAGCGCACTTCCATGAAAATAGCCATTACATGTCCTCCACACTGAATCCAGCCAGACGAACCTGCCGCTTAGCGAGCGTAATGGCTTCTTCATACGCTTTCTCTTGCTCGGTCCAGTAGCCGTTTGTTTTCGGCAGCAACACGGGGTTAGATAGCTTTGACTCCAGTTCTGCTATGCGCTTCTCAGAATCGGCCAACGCTGCAATAAGCTGGTCGGTGTACTGCTCGACGGCTTCCGCTATAGCGCGAAGCTCTGCGCTATTAGCTTCAATGATGAGACGAGAAAGCCTGTGTTGGTTTGCGTGTTTATCGGCACCCAGTAGCGCCTGTTTGTCGATGTTGCTCATTGGGCTCCCCCCTTGTTGATGCTCATTTTGGATGCTCCATAAACCTGCATTACCTGGCTTTTCTCCAGTGCCGGTAGCGCTGAAAATCCGGTTGTCTTGTTGCAGCTATAACGCTTCAGGTCATAATCAATTACTGCCCGCTGGTCACGAAAAACGCCGCACCGCCCGTGGCGGATGAAACCTCCGCGCACTAACGCGATCTGCAGATATTTCTCCGCCGTGGTTCTGTGCACGCCGAAAATCGCAACGACGTCGTTCGTCGTGATGCGCCCCTGCTCTTTCACCAGACCGATAATCCGCTCAAGAATAATCATCCGCTCTCTGTGTGTTTTTGGTCGGGCCATTTTTAACCCCTTATTTCACGATCCGGAGGTGGCTAACGTTTTTCCGGTAGCTTCCCCAGTCAAAATTCACCCACATCCCTCCGTCCATCTGGAGGCGATCGATAACCCTCGCGCCCAGTGAATCCAACAGCCCCTCGTGGTTAAGATTCGTCAGAACGCCAACAGGTCGCATCGATGAGAGACGGCGATCGATAACCTGATTGAGAATGACCTTCTCACCACTGCTCCCGCGCTGAATACCGACTTCATCCAGTACCAGCAGGTCAACTTTGCAAAGGTCATCAAGCAGGGACGCTTCTGATTGCCCACCGTCGTAGCACTCACGAACCCTGAGCATCAGGTCAGGAATGGTTACTACCAGAACGCTATGACCGCCGGCCAGCAGATGATTTCCGATTGCCGCTGCAAGATGGTTTTTCCCGGTGCCCGGGCCACCGCTAAACACAAAGCTCGCAAACCCGCTACCGAAGTTCTGGGCATAACTTTTTGCCATCGTGTACGCTTTTCGCTGCCCCTCCGCGCTTACTTCGTAGTTGGCAAACGTACAGCTACGATGGAGATCCTGAATGCCAGATCGCCCGAAAATCTTCTCGGTGCGGGATTTCTGATTCATCCTGTCAAGCTCTTCACTGCGTTTACGCCCTTCGGCTTCCTGCCATGCCCGCCACTCATCAGCAGTCGAGAATTTCGGCTGCACACTGGCTGGGATAATTCTTTTCAGGCGATCAAGCGCACTGCCAGTACCGATTACGTTTTTCATCGTTACCCCCTGAATCCGGTAGGAATGGTTTTGTCTGGCGCAGAAATGCGGTTCACATCTCTGCCAGCTCTTCGGTCGTTGAGAGCGAACTTCGGTTTGAATAGTCCCTGGTACCCATTGGCGATACTGGTATTAATCACATCAACCGGGTTATGCCCTTCGTCCAGACATGCCTTCAGCAATTTGAACGCTTTGGTGACCGTCAGCTCGGTTTTTATGGGCTTTCCGGATTGCTGGCGGTAGGTGACCCATTCGTTCCACGACGCAGCATTCAGCCATTCGGGAACAGGAATACTCAACGGATCAAACTTCACTTTTCCCTTAGGGGGATTAAAGGGGGTTAGATCTTTTATATTTGTCTTTGGAATAATGTCTTTGGTGTTCCCTGTTTTCGGGGATGCCCTTCCCTCTTTTCGGGGATAACTATCCCCGTTTTCAGGGATGGCTGAATGGGGTAAAACGCTATCCCTGTTTTCAGGGATAACTATCCCCGTTTTCGGGGATGCCCTTCCCCCTTTTCGGGGATAACTATCCCTGGTTTCGGGTACAGAAATAATCCATGTGGCAATTTCATCATCAGGAAAAGACACCGGACATTTTGAGCAATGTGGCTTGGAGTAAGCCCATTTATCCAGGTTTGTATTAATCCCTATGTATCTTGTTTGACCAATACGGCGCAGGATAATGATGTTACGATAGGCAAGACTCAGCACCGCTTCGGATACGTGCTTTACCTTCAGTGTTGTCTTATCTGCAATGAGGCTGTTGGCAATACGATCTGATTTTTTCGACCAGCCATAAGTCAGCCGGATAATCGCATTCAAAACACGGAACTCACGCCCCGATAGTTCAACGATACACAAGGCGTCCTGGATCTGATTAGCTAAACGTAAATAGCCATTTTCCAGATCAGCCATACGGCACTCCTGTTGCGTCGGTACCGGCGCAGGGAATTTGTATATTTCAGCGGTATTTGACATACTCATCTCCGCAATTACCTACCGTTTTTGCACCAGAAAGCCGTTGGTGTTCGCGCACCGCGGCTTTCGCCTTTTTGGTTGCTGCCATTTTCAGTCCCACCCCAGCGCATCCGGCCTGGCTCGTTCAGCCTTTAGCCCGGCATCAGCGAGAATCTCTACGGCTGTGAGATAGTTTCTGGATACCAGTACCGCTTCCGGTGGCGCGGCCTGAATCCCAAGAAAAGCCAGCTCTTTCGCCATGTTGCAGAAATATCCCTCAGCTTTACGCCTGCTGACTGTCGACTCGCTGATGCCCATATGCTCGGCGTATGATTTCTGCCCTACTGATGCAAGCCGGTTGAGCAGGACACTCTCTATCTCAATCGGGTTGATTTCTGGTGGGTCTAACTTTCGTGCAATTGCGTTCTCCATGGGTAAATATCCTCTATGGTTATTTGGCTGATGCCTCTTGGCTTGGTAAGCCATCGGTTGGGTTTGGGTATGCTGCTGGGTCAATCTCGTGAGGAGTGACTTTCCATTCAAGAATTTCACATAACGGCAGGATGCGACGGGGAGGAATTACTCCTTTTCGCAGCCACTTGCCTACAGCTTGAGACGAGATACCAAAATGTTCGCCGATGCTCATTTGAGTCATGTGGTTACTGATTTTGATTTTTAATTGGTTGTCCATTTGGCTCTCCAGTTCTACGAGTTGGTAGCTGGAGATTATCACGTAAAACTTTAGGTTCCAACAAAAATCAATCTAATAGTTCCAATGAATAAAGAAACTGAAGGTTGTAAAATGTGAATATGAACAAAAATCTTCATCCCATTTTCGCCAAGCGTATCCAGCAAGTTCTGGATGAGAACGGCTGGTCTATGGCTGACCTCTCACGGCGCGTAATGCTTTCTCACACATCTGTGAGAAAGTGGGCCTCTGGCACGTCTGTAGCCAGCGGAGAGCGCTTGAAAAGGTTATCGGCGGTGACCGGAAGGCCTGAATATTGGTTCTTCATGGAGCCAGGGGATGAAAGTGAAGGCGAAAGGGCTGAACCTAAACCCAGAGTCCTTGATGAAAAAGAAGAAACATTGCTTTCTCTTTTCAATCAACTCCCGGAAGCAGAGAAACTGCGTGTTATCCTCCATACAAAAGCAGTCCTCCAAGAGATGGATCTGCTGAAGAACAACGTTTTTGATCTAATTAACGACCTCAAAAAATAGAACCAAAGAACTCATCCATACAGGTAGCACCTCTTTAGGTGCTATTTTTATGCCCCAAGATAGAACTTTTAGTTGCACTTTTTGCTTTACAAATCGAACCTTTGGTTTTATTGTTAGTTTCATCGACAACAAGCGCATCGTTGTCAGGTGTAAAACGTTCCGCTGGCCGGCGATAAGGCAAACGAGGGTGAGAATGATTGATTTCGCACGTAAACCAGCTCGACAGCAGGCCGTCCCGCTCAACCGGATTGAGGTTTTAATCCGCCGCCTCTGCTACCTGCTGGCGCAGAAAGGAGATCCGGATGCTTAAACAATGCGGTTACTGCCGCAAATCCATTAATGAAGGCAAAGAAGTAAAAAACACACTTCTCTATCGCAACGGCTCGCAACTGGCGCGCAAAGAAAAGGAATATTGTTCCAGGCAGTGTGCTGAATACGACCAGATGGCGCACGAAAGTTAAATAGTAGTTCCGAAATATGAAATGAAAAATTCGCCATTAATTTGGCGTGGCTTCATACACCCTGAATTTAAGACTGGAGAAATTATGGAAATCGTAAAAATCGAAATGAACCTGAAAGCAGTTAATAAGAGCATTGCTTTATTCAATTGCGAAAAGAAAGTCTCAGGCGTTATTCACTCAAATTCAACTGGCGAAACTACTGTGATTCTCGACGGTGGATATGTACTCGGAAAGTTCGACTGTCCTCATTGTGCTGTAGAAGCCATTTCGCTGCTCACAGTCAAGGTAAGTGATGGAGAACAAGCAGGGTTTGGTAATTACCGAAGTTACAAGCTTGATTACTCAGAAAAATTTTATCAGACCATCCATTAAGAAAACGCCCACCGAAGCGGGCGTGCCCTGTCCGGTCCAACCGACCAAAGCGAACCGGACCTAACAACCAGATATATCGGGGTGCTGTTAAGGCACCTCCATTCTACACGAATTGAGGACAAAACAATGAGTGGAACTAATCCTGTATTTTTAGTCCGCAAAGCAAAGAAATCATCAGGCCAGAAAGACGCTGTACTCTGGTGCAGTGATGATTTTGAAGCGGCAAATGCAACACTGGATTATCTTCTGATTAAATCCGGTGCGAAGCTGAAAGATTATTTCAAAGCTGTCGCTACTAATTTCCCTGTCGTTAACGAGCTGCCGCCGGAAGGCGAACTGAGCCTCACTTTCTGCGATTACTATCAACTCGCTAAAGACAATATGACCTGGACGCAAATCCCCGGCGTCACCCTGCCATCATCTGAAGCCGCCGCCGCGGCGCGCCAGCATATCGTCGATGGTGTTGATACCGAAACAGGCGAAGTGCTGGAAGACCACACCGAAAATTTTGGTAACGAAAGCAACAGCCCTGCCCAGGCAACAGCCCCAGCCCCCGAGCTGACTGTTGTCGCAACTATGCCTCTCCGTCACCGCGTTCTTGCTCAGTACATAGGTGAAGGTGAGTATCTTTATCACGTCGACGCCTCCCAGAAAAAAGAAATTCTGCGTCTCGAAATGGACACCGATAATTCATATGTCCAGAACCTGCTGCTTGCCGCCGAGAATGTTGAAGCGTTCAAGAAAGCCATTGAACATGACATTCACAAAATAGTGAATGCCGTTAAAAAAGTATTCCCTGTCGATGGAAAAACTCCTGAACTGGCGACTGTTATCCAGTTCCTTAAAACATGGTTCGAGACGGAGCATATCGATCGCGGTTTGCTCGTTAAGGAGTGGGCGAAAGGCAACCGTGTATCGGCTATTCAACGCACTGAAAGCGGCGCCAACGCTGGCGGTGGCAATAAGACTGACCGTAACCCTGATTACGAACACACTCTCGATACTCTGGACGTAGAGATTGCAATGGCCACTTTGCCTATGGACTTTAATATCTATGAGCTACCTGGCAGCGTTTACCGTCGCGCAAAAGAAATCGTAAAGAAAAAGGAAAGTCCGTTCAAAGAATGGTCCGCAGCACTTCGCGCAACGCCCGGTATCCTGGATTATTCCCGCGCCGCTATTTTCGCGCTGATCCGAAGCGCACACCCTGAGTTTTATCACTACCCCGGACGCCTTCAGGGGTATATCAACGCCAACTTAACGGAGACTGATCACGAGAACCCCACCGAGGAAGCTCTCACGGCTGCCCGACACACTCCGGAAAAAGACGCGGTAGAAGAAGCCAACCGACAGCTTGCCGCCGCGCGCGGTGAATATGTGGAAGGCATCAGCGACCCGAACGACCCAAAATGGGTGAAGACCGGGACAAGCCAGCCGACCACCGAACCTGAACTGGTTAAAAATGTTGGCAACGGTATTTTCGACGTGTCCGCTTTAATGCAGAACTCATCAACTCATGGCACAGAAACGAATCCGGAGACCACCAGCAATGTGCAGGTTCAAAAAGCTGACAGTGATGAAAAACAGGCTGGTGATGCGGTGCAGGCAGGCGAAGGCGATCTGGGTACTGGTAAAGAAGCAGTTACCGTAGAGAACCAGAATCAGGCTGAGACGCACCAGAACAACGATTCTGTGAGCCAATCTGAACCTGAGGCGCAACAAAACGTACCGGAATCGCAACAAGAAGAGCCAGAAGCAGCCTGGCCGGAATACTTCGAGCCGGGCCGCTATGAAGGTGTACCAAACGAGGTTTACCACGCCGCCAACGGGATCAGCTCAACTCAGGTGAAAGATGCTCGCGTGTCGCTGATGTACTTTAACGCGCGTCACGTAGAGAAGACTATCGTCAAAGAGCGCTCTCCAGTGCTTGATATGGGCAACCTGGTACATGTTCTGGCTCTACAGCCGGAAAACCTCGAAGCGGAGTTCAGCGTAGAGCCGGAGATCCCTGAGGGTGCTTTCACCACCACCGCCACCCTGCGCGAGTTCATCGACGCGCACAACGCCAGCCTGCCAGCGCTGCTGAGTGCTGACGATATCAAAGCGCTGCTGGAAGAGTACAACGCCACCCTGCCGTCGCAGATGCCGCTTGGAGCTTCGGTAGATGAAACCTATGCATCGTATGAGCAGCTTCCCGAAGAATTCCAGCGCATTGAAAACGGCACCAAACATACAGCCACGGCGATGAAAGCCTGCATCAAAGAGTACAACGCCACCCTGCCCGCGCCGGTTAAAACCAGCTGCAGCCGTGACGCGCTGCTGGAGCAACTGGCAATAATCAACCCTGACCTGGTCGCTCAGGAAGCGCAAAAATCGTCGCCGTTGAAAGTCTCTGGCACGAAGGCCGAACTGATTCAGGCCGTGAAATCAGTCAACCCGGCAGCGGTATTCGCCGACGAATTGCTGGATGCGTGGCGGGAGAACACCGAAGGGAAAGTGCTGGTCACCCGCCAACAGCTCAGCACCGCTCTGAACATTCAGAAAGCCCTGCTGGAGCACCCGACCGCCGGCAAATTGCTGACTCACCCAAGCCGCGCTGTCGAGGTTAGCTATTTTGGGATTGATGAGGAAACCGGGTTGGAAGTTCGGGTACGCCCTGACCTTGAGCTCGATATGGGCGGCCTGCGCATTGGCGCCGACCTGAAAACTATCAGCATGTGGAACATCAAGCAGGAAGGCCTGCGTGCGAAGTTGCACCGGGAAATCATCGATCGGGACTATCACCTGAGCGCGGCCATGTACTGCGAAACTGCGGCGCTGGACCAGTTTTTCTGGATTTTCGTCAACAAAGACGAGAACTACCACTGGGTCGCCATCATTGAGGCGTCTACCGAGTTGCTGGAACTTGGCATGCTGGAATACCGCAAAACAATGCGAGCGATAGCAAACGGCTTCGACACTGGTGAATGGCCAGCGCCTATCACAGAAGACTACACCGACGAACTGAACGATTTTGATGTGCGCCGCCTTGAAGCGTTGCGCGTACAGGCATAAGGGGAAAATCATGGAAAACACAAATATTGTTACCACTGAGCAGCAGGCACCAAACACCATTTCTGCCAGTAACGCAATTTTTAACGTTCAGGCACTGGGTCAGTTAACAGCTTTCGCTAACCTGATGGCAGACTCACAGGTGACGGTACCGGCACACCTTGCAGGGAAACCAGCCGACTGTATGGCTATCGTCATGCAGGCTATGCAATGGGGCATGAACCCTTACGCTGTGGCTCAGAAAACACACCTGGTTAACGGTGTTCTTGGTTACGAGGCACAACTGGTCAACGCAGTAATCGCAAGCTCCAGTGCCATTCATGGCCGTTTTCATTACCGCTATGGGGGTGACTGGGAGCGCTGCACCAGGACACAGGAAATCACACGCGATAAAAACGGTAAAAATGGGAAGTACACCGTCACTGAGCGCGTTCGTGGCTGGACGGATGAGGACGAGATCGGCCTGTTCGTTCAGGTTGGTGCCATTCTGCGAGGTGAATCTGAAATCACCTGGGGAGAACCTCTTTACCTCTCCGGCGTTGTTACCCGCAATTCTCCGCTATGGGTTTCAAACCCTAAACAGCAAATTGCCTATCTGGGCGTTAAATATTGGGCTCGCCTGTACTGCCCGGAAGTGATCCTCGGCGTGTACAGCCCTGATGAGGTTAAGCAACGAGAAGAACGCGAGATTAACCCTGCTCCAGTCCAGCGCATGAGCGTACAGGAAATCACCAGCGAGGTTAGCACCAGGACCAGCGCGCAGGAGTCGGCAGCTAACGTTGATGCTGTTGCCGACGATCTTCGCGAACGCATTGATACAGCAAGTTCCGTTGATCAGGCAAAAGCAATCCGTGCGGATATCGAATCACAGAAAGCGTTGCTGGGTACTGCGCTGTTCACCGAATTAAAAAACAAAGCAGTGAAGCGCTATTACCAGGTCGATGCACAGAACAAAGTCGAGGCAGTGATCAACTCAATTCCAAACCCTGGCGAACCGGAAGCCGCAGAGATGTTTGCTAAAGCTGAAAGCACGCTTGGCGCTGCTAAACGTCATCTTGGCGACGAACTGCACGATAAGTACCGCGTCACCCTGGACGATATGAAACCGGAATACATCGGCTAATTGCATCGGGAGGGGTTACGCCCTCCCGCCTGAGGAGGTTTTATGCGCCTTATAAATCGCAGTAAGCAATCGCCATTGGGCCGTCGCGCATGTGATGTTGCACTGGCAGCGCATCATGAGAAGTTCGGCGATTACGGCAGACAAAAGCACGTTACCAATTACACCGTTGTAGTGGATGGCGTAAAGGTTCCTGTCGAAGTAGTTAACCGGGCCACCAGCTACGTAGCCACCGCAATGATCGGCGTCCGGAAACTTAGAAATCTGCCAGCACAGGCAAACTGAATATTAGCGATGGCCCGCTGCGGGGCCACTGGAGAAAACGATGAGCAACATTATCCAACTGACGCCAAACAAGTGGGTTAGCGAAAAAGTTCTGATTGCGGTTACCGGGCTTAAGCCCGGAACCATTACCCGCGCCAGAAAAGAATCCTGGATGCTGGGCCGCGAGTACCTGCACATTTCACCAGACGGAAATCCGAAGCCTTCGAGCGAATGCATATACAACAGAGAAGCCGTTGATCAGTGGATCGAGGCGCAGAAAAAAAATCAACCAGGTGCGAAGACAACATGAAAAGCAGTACACTCGTCAATGCTCCTGGACGTCAGGAGGGATTAATGGCTAATGCATCATACCCGACAGGCGTCGAAAACCACGGCGGTTCGCTCCGCATCTGGTTTCTGTATAAAGGTAAACGTGTCAGGGAAAACCTTGGTATCCCTGACACTGCAAAAAATCGCAAGATAGCTGGCGAACTGCGTTCTTCGGTTTGTTTTGCGATAAGGATGGGGAATTTTAACTATGTGGAAAAATTCCCAAACTCACCGAACCTTGCCCGGTTCGGTCAGGATAGAAAGGAAATTACTGTGCTGGAGCTTACCGAAAGATGGTCCGAGTTGAAGAGAATGGAGATCAGCTCTAATACCATGAGTAGGTACGAATCTATCATAAAAAACATGCTTCCACTCATCGGCGAAAACAAAATGGTTTCTGCGGTGACTATTGAGGATTTGCTGTATGTCAGGAAGGAGTTGCTGACGGGCTTTCAGGTAATGAAGAAGGATCACCGGACTCAGGTTAAAGGCCGGAAATCGTCCACAGTGAATAATTACATGATGCTGATGGCCGAGATCTTCCAGTTTGGAACAGATAACGGCTATGCAAAGGAAAACCCGTTTAGCGGAATTAACCGTCTCAAGAAAGCGAAAGGGGAACCAGATCCACTCACGACAGACGAGTTCATCAGGTTTATCCAGGCATGCGGCCACCAGCAGATGAGAAATCTCTGGTCACTGGCAGTCTATACCGGAATGAGGCATGGGGAGTTGTGCGGTCTGGCCTGGGAAGATATCGATCTGCATGCCGGGACGATCATTGTGAAGCGCAACCTTACCCAGACGGATGAGTTCACCCTGCCAAAAACCGACGCAGGTACTGACAGGGTGATATATCTCATTCAACCAGCTATTGATGCCCTGAGGAATCAGGCCCAGTTGACACGCCTTGGCCGGCAGTTTGAGGTTGAAGTGAAGTTGCGGGAATATGGACAATCTGTCATTCAGCCCTGCACGTTCGTATTCAGCCCTCAATGCGTCAAACGTGGACCTCGCACAGGATATCACTACGCGGTTAATTCCATTAATAAAATTTGGGCCCCGATAATCAAGCGTGCCGGCATTCGTTACCGTAACGCGTATCAGTCACGACATACCTATGCATGCTGGTCATTATCAGCTGGTGCTAACCCAAACTTTATAGCAACGCAGATGGGGCATACCGATGCACAGATGGTTTACAAGGTGTATGGAAAGTGGATGTCAGAGAAGAGCGCAGAACAGGTTTCTCTGCTCAACCAGGCACTTTCCCGCTATGCCCCATCACTGCCCCAAAGCATGGTAGCAGCGCAGTAGAAATCCTTAAATTCAAGGGGTTAGCAGTCGCATCGCTACATTTTTATAACATGGGGCACGAAATGCGCTCGACCCTAAAGACAGCTTATGGTGTGATCGGGGTTCAATAAATCGCTAAACAAGGTATACTCCAGCGGTTTTCTTAGTTGTTTATTGTACTAAACGCTCCCGTGAGAGGACGCAACAGCGCACCTATGACACAATTCGCTTCTCCTGTTCTGCACTCGTTGCTGGATACAGATGCTTATAAGTTGCATATGCAGCAAGCCGTTTTTCACCACTACTATGATGTGCAGGTAGCGGCTGAGTTTCGTTGCCGTGGCGACGACCTGCTGGGTATTTATGCCGATGCTATTCGCGAGCAGGTGGACGCGATGCAGCACCTGCGCCTCCAGGAGGACGAGTTCCAGTGGCTCTCCGGCCTGCCCTTTTTTAAACCGGATTATCTGAACTGGTTACGCGAGTTTCGCTATAACCCAGATCAAGTCTGTGTCACCAACGATAACGGCAAGCTGCATATTCGCTTAACCGGCCCGTGGCGTGAAGTCATTATGTGGGAAGTGCCGCTGCTGGCCGTGATCAGTGAGCTGGTTCATCACTACCGCTCGCCAAACGCGGGCGTTGATCAGGCGCTCGACGCGCTGGAAAGTAAGCTGGTTGATTTCACTGCGTTAACCGCCGATCTCGATATGTCCCGCTTCCACCTGATGGACTTCGGCACCCGCCGCCGTTTCTCTCGTGAAGTGCAGCAGGCGATAGTTAAACGTCTCCAGCAGGAGTCATGGTTCGTCGGCACCAGCAACTATGATCTCGCGCGTCGCCTGGCGCTGACGCCGATGGGCACTCAGGCGCACGAATGGTTCCAGGCGCATCAACAAATCAGTCCGGACCTGGCGACTAGCCAGCGTGCCGCGTTGGCCGCCTGGCTTAACGAATATCCGGACCAGCTTGGTATCGCATTGACAGATTGCATTACAATGGATGCGTTTTTACGCGATTTCGGCATTGAATTCGCCAGCCGTTATCAGGGGTTACGCCACGACTCAGGAGACCCTGTCGCATGGGGCGAAAAGGCGATTGCCCATTATGAAAAGCTGGGGATTGATCCGCTGACAAAAACGCTGGTCTTTTCAGATAACCTTGATCTGCCAAAGGCGGTCGAGCTCTATCGCCATTTCGCCTCTCGCGTGCAGTTAAGCTTCGGCATCGGTACCCGCCTGACCTGCGATATCCCTCAGGTAAAACCGCTCAATATCGTGATTAAACTCGTGGAATGTAACGGAAAGCCGGTGGCTAAACTTTCCGACAGCCCCGGTAAAACGATCTGTCATGATAAAGCGTTTGTGCGCGCGCTGCGTAAAGCCTTTGATCTCCCGCAGATCCGCAAAGCCAGTTAATTCTTCCCAGGGAGCCTGCCAGGGCTCCTTTTCAGGTTTATTTCCGAAATCTTTCACTTCAGCTGCGATTTCTGCTTGTCTGATTGCAGATGCCAGGTAACATAGGAATACCCCCATTTCGGGTGGACAAGTGTTTATTTTTTCCGACTATTAACTAGAGAGAATATTATGAGCGTTGTGCCTGTAGCCGACGTACTCCAGGGCCGTGTAGCCGTTGACCAAGAAGTCACCGTGCGCGGATGGGTGCGTACCCGCCGAGATTCAAAAGCTGGCATCTCCTTCCTCGCCGTTTATGACGGCTCCTGCTTTGATCCTGTACAGGCTGTCATTAATAATTCTCTGCCCAATTATAATGAAGAAGTATTACACCTGACGACAGGCTGCTCCGTGGTAGTAACAGGTAAGGTTGTCGCGTCGCCGGGACAGGGGCAAAGTTTCGAAATCCAGGCCACGAAAGTAGAAGTCGCAGGCTGGGTGGAAGATCCGGATACCTACCCGATGGCGGCAAAACGCCATAGCATTGAGTATCTGCGTGAGGTCGCGCATCTGCGCCCGCGCACCAACCTGATTGGCGCGGTAGCGCGCGTCCGCCATACTCTGGCGCAGGCGCTGCATCGCTTCTTCGATGAGCAGGGTTTCTTTTGGGTCTCTACCCCGCTGATTACCGCTTCCGATACCGAAGGCGCTGGCGAAATGTTCCGCGTCTCAACGTTGGATCTGGAAAACCTGCCGCGTAACGACCAGGGCAGAGTAGATTTTGACAAAGACTTTTTTGGCAAAGAATCATTCCTGACCGTCTCCGGCCAGCTCAACGGTGAAACCTATGCCTGCGCGCTGTCCAAAATCTATACTTTTGGGCCGACCTTCCGCGCGGAAAATTCCAACACCAGCCGCCACCTGGCGGAGTTCTGGATGCTGGAGCCGGAAGTGGCATTCGCCGATCTGGAAGACAACGCCCGTCTGGCGGAAGCCATGCTGAAATATGTCTTCAACGCGGTTCTGGAAGAGCGTGCGGATGACATGAAGTTCTTTGCCGAACGCGTGGATAAAGACGCTATCGCTCGTCTGGAGCGTTTTGTCTCCACCGACTTCGCTCAGGTGGATTACACCGATGCGGTCGCCATTCTGGAACGCTGTGGTAAGACATTTGAAAACCCGGTGTTCTGGGGCGTCGACCTCTCTTCCGAACACGAACGTTATCTGGCGGAAGAGCATTTCAAAGCGCCGGTAGTGGTGAAAAACTATCCGAAAGAAATTAAAGCGTTTTACATGCGCCTTAACGAAGATGGCAAAACCGTGGCGGCCATGGATGTGCTGGCGCCGGGAATCGGCGAAATCATCGGTGGTTCCCAGCGTGAAGAGCGTCTGGATGTGCTGGATGCCCGTATGGCCGAAATGGGGCTGAATAAAGAGGATTACTGGTGGTATCGCGACTTGCGTCGCTACGGTACTGTACCGCATTCCGGCTTTGGCCTGGGCTTTGAACGCCTTATCGCTTACGTCACGGGTGTGCAAAACGTGCGCGATGTTATTCCGTTCCCACGGACCCCACGCAACGCCAGCTTCTGATTTTTACGTCACACTCAAGGCCAGCTATGCTGGCCTTTTTTTTCGCCTGAATGTCAGTTTTATTATCAATAAGTAAATAAATTTAATTACAACCCTATGAATTACCACATCTTGTTACTGTATATTTCACGAAAATATTTACACATAAAAATTAATCCTTAATTTTATTGCGGATTAGATTTTTCTGCTCTAATAGCACAATTTTTCACCACAATTTCGGACATCAAGACTTCTAAATGTCTATTTTTATGAAATAGCTCGTCTGCTGCTTTTTCAGGCACAACGGTTCTACAAGCCAATAATTACAATAAAATCATAGTAATAAAAGAAAAACGATCAAATCAAAGCGAGAAATCAGGGGAAGTTTGACGTTGTTCACAAAGTTCCGTGAAAATAACATTTGTTTACATATTTTTTCCTTTTGAAACTAAATCTTTATATTTGTAGCACTTTCACGGTAGCGAAACGTTAGTTTGAATGGAAAGATGCCTGTCAGACACATAAAGACACCAAACTCTCATCAATATTTCTGTAAAGTTTTATTGACGGAATTTATTGACGGCAGTGGCAGGTGTCATATAAAAAAACCAATGAGGGTAATAAATAATGATGAAGCGCAAAATCCTGGCAGCGGTGATCCCTGCCCTGCTGGCTGCTGCAACCGCAAACGCAGCAGAAATTTATAATAAAGATGGTAATAAGCTGGATCTGTACGGTAAAGCCGTGGGTCGTCACGTATGGACAACGACCGGCGATAGTAAAAATGCCGACCAGACTTATGCCCAGATTGGTTTTAAAGGGGAAACGCAGATTAACACCGATCTGACCGGTTTCGGTCAGTGGGAATACCGTACTAAAGCAGACCGCGCTGAAGGCGAACAGCAGAACTCGAATCTGGTCCGTCTGGCTTTCGCGGGTTTGAAATACGCGGAAGTGGGTTCAATCGATTATGGTCGTAACTACGGTATCGTTTACGATGTTGAATCCTATACCGATATGGCCCCCTACTTCTCCGGCGAAACCTGGGGCGGCGCCTATACTGATAACTACATGACCAGCCGTGCTGGCGGTTTGTTGACCTACCGTAACTCTGACTTCTTTGGTCTGGTGGACGGTCTCTCTTTCGGTATCCAGTATCAGGGTAAAAATCAGGACAACCACAGCATTAACTCTCAGAATGGCGATGGCGTAGGTTACACCATGGCATATGAGTTCGACGGCTTTGGCGTCACCGCAGCGTACAGCAACAGCAAGCGTACTAACGATCAGCAGGATCGCGATGGTAATGGCGATCGCGCAGAGTCATGGGCCGTTGGCGCGAAATATGATGCAAACAACGTCTACCTGGCTGCCGTATATGCTGAAACCCGCAATATGAGCATTGTTGAAAATACGGTTACCGATACCGTGGAAATGGCAAACAAAACGCAGAACCTGGAAGTGGTCGCTCAGTACCAGTTTGACTTCGGCCTGCGTCCGGCAATCTCGTATGTGCAGAGTAAAGGTAAGCAGTTGAACGGCGCCGACGGCTCGGCCGATCTGGCGAAATATATTCAGGCAGGCGCGACTTACTACTTCAACAAAAACATGAACGTATGGGTTGACTACCGTTTCAACCTGCTGGACGAAAACGACTACAGCTCCAGCTACGTTGGCACCGACGATCAGGCGGCTGTCGGGATTACTTACCAGTTCTGATCAGCAGACCCCTTTGTTTTATGCCTCAAAAACAGGACTTCGGTCCTGTTTTTTTATCTCTCTTAGAGAAAATGTGCGTCTTTCAAAAACAGGCGGGCTTTTTAGCGCTAACGGTTGGCATTTTGTAAATCTGCCGTTAACCTGATAGCGGATTTCCCTTCTGTAACTATAATGGAACCTCGTCATGTTTGAGAACATAACCGCCGCTCCTGCCGACCCGATTTTGGGCCTGGCCGATCTGTTTCGCGCCGATGACCGTCCAGGGAAAATTAACCTTGGCATTGGCGTATATAAAGATGAAACCGGCAAAACACCGGTGCTCACCAGCGTTAAAAAAGCCGAGCAGTATTTACTGGAAAATGAAACGACGAAAAACTATCTCGGCATTGACGGGATTCCGGAATTTGCTCGCTGCACTCAGGAACTGCTGTTCGGCAAAGGCAGCGCGCTGATTAACGATAAGCGCGCACGCACGGCGCAAACGCCGGGCGGTACCGGCGCGTTACGCATTGCCGCCGACTTTTTGGCAAAAAATACTCCGGTAAAACGGGTGTGGGTGAGCAACCCCAGCTGGCCGAACCACAAAAGCGTGTTTAACGCTGCCGGCCTGGAAGTTCGGGAGTACGCTTACTACGATGCGGAAAATCACTCGCTGGATTTTGAAACGCTACAAGCCAGCCTGAGCGAAGCACAGGCCGGCGATGTGGTTCTGTTCCACGGTTGCTGTCATAACCCAACCGGCATTGACCCTACTCTGGAACAGTGGCAGGTTCTGGCTGAGCTTTCCGTTGAAAAAGGGTGGCTGCCGCTATTCGATTTCGCTTACCAGGGCTTTGCCCGCGGCCTGGAAGAAGATGCGGAAGGTCTGCGCGCCTTTGCCGCGCTGCATAAAGAGCTTATTGTCGCCAGCTCCTACTCCAAAAACTTCGGCTTATATAATGAGCGCGTCGGCGCCTGCACCCTCGTGGCTGCCGATGCGGAAACCGTGGATCGCGCTTTTAGCCAGATGAAATCCGCCATTCGCGCTAACTACTCCAACCCGCCAGCGCACGGCGCGTCCATCGTCGCGACTATCCTGAGTAATGACGCCCTGCGCGCTATCTGGGAACAGGAACTGACGGACATGCGCCAGCGTATCCAGCGTATGCGTCAACTGTTCGTGAATACCTTGCAGGAAAAAGGCGCGAACCGTGACTTCAGCTTTATTATCAAGCAGAACGGGATGTTCTCATTCAGCGGTCTGACCAAAGATCAGGTGCTGCGTCTGCGTGAAGAGTTTGGCGTTTATGCCGTGGCTTCTGGTCGCGTGAACGTGGCGGGCATGACCCCGGATAATATGGCGCCGCTATGCGAAGCCATTGTTGCGGTACTGTAAAAAACTGTCGACTGGCGTGACCGATAAAAAAGCCTGCACATTGCAGGCTTTTTCATTCTGCTTACCAGACCGGCATCTCATCTTGCAGGAAGGGATTATGCAGACGCTCGTACCCGAGCGTAGAGAGCGGGCCGTGGCCAGGAATAAAGGTCACATCATCGCCAAGCGGCAATAATTTACGCTTAATAGCGTCAATCAACTGGGTGTGATCGCCGCGAGGAAAATCGCTGCGCCCGACGCCACCTTTGAAAATCACATCGCCGGAGATCAGCAGTTGCGACTGTTCATCAAAGAAAACCACGTGTCCCGGCGTGTGTCCCGGACAATGTAACACCTGTAACGTCACATTCCCCACGCTGACGCGATCGCCGTCGTTCAGCCAGCGATCAGGCGTCAGCGGCTGACACTCATCCAGACCAAACATGCGGCTTTGCGCCGGCAGTCCTTGCAGCCAGAACTCATCTTCTTTTTCCGGACCGATAACAGGAACGCCGTAATGCTGCGCCAGTTCACTCGCCGCGCCGACATGATCGAGATGCCCATGCGTGAGTAAAATTTGCATCAACGTCACGCCGCTGGCGTCCACTTCCTGTTTAATTTTTTCCGCGTCGCCGCCCGGATCGACCAGTGCCGCCAGCCGGGTTTGTTCGCACCAGATTAATGAACAGTTCTGGGAGAACGCGGTGACCGGAATAATACGATAGTTCATACTGCTCCTTTGATTAAGCCTCGCTGATTACCAGTGCCGCGCCGGCCCGGTATCAATATGCACAAAGTTACTACGTGGGTAATATCCTACACCACCTGCGCGCATAGATAACGCCGCTTTGCGAATATTGCTCAGTGCCACGCCCTCAATATGAAAATCCATCGCCTGCCCTTTTGTATGGTAGCTTTTTTTCGCTACGCCGCTGCTACGGGCGCGTAATTCATTATTGGTATCAAGAGAACGGTAGCCTGAGATGAGCTGCACAGGTTTACGCGTCCCTAACAGCCCCTGAAGTCGGTAAAGTTGGTCAAACAGGCGGGGATCGATTGATCGGACTTTATTCGCGCGATAATCACGGAAAAAATGGTTTAACTTTGCTAATTCATCCTGAATGTAGGCTCTTCCATCGAAAAACTCCGCCTTGATTGACTCTCCGGTATGGAGATTGTTTAACGTCAAAATGCGCGGGCGTGGGGTCGAGAGTGTGGCAAACGCTGGCGCGGGCAGGATGGCGGCGCCGAGAGCGACACCACCAAGCGCCAGCAGCTTGCGGCGATTAGCGTCAAATTTGTCCATGATAATCAGGTCTACAGGTCAATGTTATCGTTAATACACTTCTACCTTTAAGCAGACATGATACCGGCAGGCACAGACTTCTGAACGGCCCGGTCGACTTAAAGGTTGTTGTATATGCACTTCTGGCGCACGAAAGGCACCTTAACTGCCGATAAAGCCCGCGTCAAGATGGCCCTCCCCCAGCCACAACGGGGGTCTACAGCGAAACGCCCCGTTGAAGCCAAACATTAGGACAACATATTTACCAGAACTTCTTCATTTACCTGATTAATTGTTCAACCTTTGGCACAATTTGTGCGCTGGATCGCGCTGTGAGATCGTAATTGTAAATATCTGTACGATATTGCATACGTCCATCTGCGCCGACAAATGCGGTCAGATAGTAAAGATTTACTGGAATGTTCTGCCGGATATTGACATACCGCGTGTCGCCTTGCTTCAGGGCGCCTGAGATCCGCGCATCGTTCCAGCCAGCATCCTGCAAGAGCATATTCGCCAGTTCAGAGGCCTTATTGACCCGCACGCAGCCGGAACTTAACGCCCTGGCGTCACGCTGAAAGAGAGTATGGTTAGGCGTATCGTGCAGATAGATCGCATCTGAGCTCGGCATATTAAATTTATAACGCCCCAGCGAATTGTGCGCGCCTGGCGCCTGCTGGAAACGGAACGGAAGATTCGATGGCGTAATGGTGGCCCAGTCAACCTGCCACGGATCGATCGCTTCTTTGCTGTTCCAGCCGCGCATCACGGTGTAGCCATGGCGCTCCAGATAGCCTGGGTCATTCCACACCTTCGGTAAAATGTCTTTACGCGCAAGCGTGGGCGGAACGTTCCACGGCGGGTTCACCACCACATTATTCAGCGCGCTGCTCATCATCGGCGTTTTACGATCGGGACGCCCGACGATCACCCTCGAAGCCAGCACCTGGTTGCCATTCTGATAGTAGACCAGCGAATAAGCGGGAATGTTCACCATAATACCGGTAGAGAGTTCCGCTGGCAGCAGGCGTAAACGTTGGATATTCAGTGCCAGTACGCCTGCGCGTTGCGCGGGGGTCATATTAAGCCAGTTACGCGTCGCCGGGCCAATAACGCCATCCGCCCCCAGCCCTTGCCATGCCTGAAAACGCTTTACCGCCTCGACCAGTTCACGATCGTAGGCGCGTGCCGCCGGAGCCGGCTTACTACGGCGGGCCGTTGGTTCGTCGACCGGCTGCGCCACTGATGTTTCGTCGGCCACGGCGGAGGGGCTGACGACGGCGCTATCAGCAGTGTTATCGCCGGGTAAGGCTATCTTTGGACCGCCATCCAGCATCCCCGTACGCTGTAATATTTCGCGCAGCGCAGGCACATCGTTACTCCATTGCCCCGGGCGCAGCGTCGCGGTATTGACCAACTGCGGCCACGGGCGAGAGTCCGCCACCAGCTTCAGCAACGCATCATGCATGGGCGCATACTGTGGATGCTGCGGCGCCAGGCTGGCGACAAACATCGGCAACTGGCCCTCTTCCAGCGCGATTTGCCACTGGTTAATCACCGAGACTGGCGGCGTCGCCAATGCGTAAGGTTTGTTGCTATATAACCAGCGCTGGCCTTTGACGGGGATATTCGCAATGAAATGGAGATAGCCCATCATGGCGTCTGACAACACAACATCGCGCGCCATACCGTTTACGGCGGGATCGGTCAACAATGCCACCCAAGCGGTAAACTGCGGCTGGAATCCGGCAATCGCCACCTCCGCCAACTGTTGCTGGAAGGCTTTCACCGCATCGCGATTATCCCACATGGGCTTCATGTCGCGCGCGGCATACAGCAATGTCAGCTGGCTCATATAGACCGGCGTATAGCCGGAAGGAAGCTGCGACTGTAAATCAGCCCGGACTTTCTCGGCTGAAACGCCCTCCGGCAGCGGCTGAATCCCGGCCATAATCGCCGTCGCGGCGGATTGCTTCTGCGGCCCAGCCTGATCCGTCGCGGCAACGGCGCTATCGCCAGGTATCATTTCAGGCTCATCGGCCTGCGCATTGAACAGTGGAGCGAATGTTACGGCCAGGCATAAACTGATTGCCGACAGACAACGACCACACATCTTGTTAAGCAACATCCCTTGCCCCCTGTTTTCGTTATCATACTCCGCATGACTGTGCTGCCCGCAGCGCGGGTCAACCGCAACCAATGCTTTTGTTTAGTATGACGAGTCAGCCTGCTCACTCGTCAGGCTTAACTCCAGTATATAAAGTTCGTTACGTTTTTGCCTAACCTAATGTAAAGAAGTTTAAAGAAAATGCACTACCCGGAGAGATTTTTCAGATAAAGAAAAAGGCGGCTTTCGCCGCCCCAGGCTAATGATAAAGCAGAACTTGTTGTGCCGGATGGCGGCGTAACCGACTTATCCGGCCTTGCCTGATAAACGAGGCGCCATCAGGCACGTCATCGTTTCTGCCGTATTTAACTCGCTTCTGAAGGCGTATCTTCCGTCTGCGTACCGGGAAGCGTTTCCGGAAGCTGCGGCGCAAAGCCACGCAGCCCGACAACATGAACATGCTCAGTATTCTGAAACACTTTACGCACCAGTTTATACGTCGTGCCCTTCTCCGGACTGATGTTTTCCGGCGCAGCGATGATGAGCTGCATCTGCAAACGTTCGCATAGTTCAAACAGCGTGGCGATAGAGCGCGCATCCAGACGCGCCGCTTCATCGAGGAACAGCAGGCGACATGGCGAAATATCTTTCCCGCGCAGTCTGCGCGCTTCGTCTTCCCAGCTTTGCACCACCATCACCAGAATTGACATCCCGGTCCCGATAGCTTCCCCCGTTGATAGCGCGCCGGATTCCGCACGCAGCCAGCCGTCGGACCCACGGTTAACTTCAACTTCCATTTCCAGATAGTTACGGTAGTCCAGCAGCTCCTCGCCGATGGTCTGCGGCGTGCGTTGCCCCATATCGATCTGCGGATTCAGACGCTGGTACAGTTTCGCCAGCGCTTCGGAGAAGGTCAGACGATTGCTGTTAAACAGATCCTGGTGCTGCTCCTGCTGTTCTGAAAGCACATCCAGCAAGGTGGCATGCGTTTCACGCACGTTGACGTTTAACCGCACGCTATTCACCTGGCCAAACGAGACGCTTTGCAACCCCTGGTTCAGCATACGGATACGGTTCTGCTCACGCTGGATAGTCTTGCGGATAATGTTTGCCACGCTGCGGGAACTGATCGCTAGCTTTTGCTCACGCGATGTCAGCTCTTCCGTCAGACGGCTCAGCTCAATCTCCATTTGTTCAATGGCTTCAACCGGATCGTCGGTACGAATAATATCCTGACGAATACGCTCGCGCAGATGCTGGTAAACGGCCACAAAGAACTGGATTTTACGTTCCGGGCGTTTCGGATCTTCCGACAGACGCAATACGTCGCGCAGATGTTCGTTATCCGCGACGGCCAGGCGCAGCGCGCCCAACGCCTTATCCGACATGGAGCGCAGTTCATCCGCCGACAGATAAGCCAGCTCACGACGGTGCAGACGGCGTTCCACGCCATTGTCTTTCACCATCCGCATGACTGCGCACCAGCCGGCTTTCGCGGTCACAACCTGCTCGCGCATTTCATGATAATCGCGCTCCAGCTTGCGCAGCTTACGGGTCAGGTTCTCCATCTCCGCTTCGCAGAAGGTGAGCGCTTTCTCAAGCTGATTGCGACGCGAACGGTTATTGCTCAACTGGGCGTGCAGTTCATCGCGACGCTGGCGGGCACGCTCTTCCGCCCCGCTGTCGGCGCGAACGCCAATATCCTGTAATTCGCGCTGCAAATCGTTAAGCAGCTCTTTTTTCGTGTCGTAAGAGCTTTTTAGCGAGGCCAGAACCTGGCTGTACTGACTTAACTGCGCGGCATGGCTGCGCAGCGCTTCGCGGGCGCGGGTACGCTCGGCTTCCGCCTGCTCCAGCCGCTGGCGCAGCTTTTCGTTGAGATCGCTGTTGCCGCTCAGCATTTCCGCCGAGTCGGAATAGCTGAAATGCGCCCGACGTTCGACAACTTCAGCCAGAGCAAAAGCCTGCTGGCGCGCGTCGCGCTGCATTTGCTGCGACCATGCATAGTCTTCTTTTAATTGCTCAAACTGTTCCGGATCGCTTTGCAGAACGGAAACTACTGGCTCCAGTTTGGCTAACTGGTTGCCATATTGCTGCACAAATCGCGCCGCTTCCTGCGCCTCATCCAACCGCTCCTGAATTTCATCGACCCGATCGGCCAGCGTTTCATCGGCCAATAAATTCAGCCGCGGCAGCAAACGGTTAAGCGCGGAAACGCCCTCTTTGGCCTGCTCAAACTGAAGGCGCTGCTGCTGGTTGTCGCTTTCATGCGTCGCCAGCGCGCGCTCCAGCTCGACGCGACGCCCGTTCAGTCGGCGAATTTCCGCTTCCGGATCGTCCTCAAAGGCAACAGAAAGGTGGCTACCGATAAAACGGCTGAACGCCTGGTGCAAACGCTGGGTTTTCTGCACGTCAAACGAGAGCGTGGCAAAGCGCTCGGAAAGCACTTCCCGTTCCGCATGGAGACTTTCAATACGGTTCTCGCGCGCCGCACGGCCAAAAATAGGCAGCGACGGAAAACGCGAATAACGCCACTGACGGTCGGCAATTTTCACGACCACCGCCTTTTCCAGCTCGTCAACGCTGAATACGCTGTCATCAAAAGACTGCGGATCGCCTTCGATCAGGTACAGATCTTCCGGGCAGTCGGTCAGACCTTCAAGCTGTTCGGCTATTTGCGATAAATCCGGTACGACGATCGCATGGCGCGACGGACCATACAGTGCGGAAAAGTACGGCGCATCTTCAAGGCTGACATCATCGTAGATTTCCGACAGCAGTACCCCGCCAAAACGCTCCGCCAGCGCATTCAAACGCTGGTCTTCCGCGCCGCCCGGCTGGCTTAAACGTTCGATCTCTTCATCAACCGCATTTTTACGCGCGCCCACTTCGTCGCGTTCGACAATGGCTTCGCGCTCACGCTCCAGTAGCTGTTGCAGGTATTCGGTCACTTCCTGGCTGGACGTAAACTCCTCGCCGCACTGTTCGCTAAGCTGGTTCAGGCTATTCTGCGCCGCCAGCCAGACAGGAGCGCGTTGCATCAGATGCTGGATACGGGATTGCAGCTGTTCCTGTTCCTGACGCAAGGCCATACGCTGTTCGCTGGCTGACGACACGCTCTCAGACAAGGACGCGATGCGGGCTTCCAGCTCCTGATGCAGCGCTTCCAGTTCGTCAATATCAAAATTTTTGCCCTGTCGCTTACAGAACTCAGCCAGCAGACGTTCCGCCTCTTGCTGCTCGCGCAGCCGCTGTTCCAGTTCGCTCAGGCGCATCCGCAGCGGCTGTACCTGTTCCGCCAGATGACGCTGGTTCACGCCGTCCCGTAACAGCTCGCGCGCCACGTCCCAGGCTTCGCTACGCGCCAGCGGGCCGTTGATCGCCGCTACTAGCTGGTAAGCCTGCTCAAACTGGCTGTGCGCGGTTTGCGCCACGCTCATTTTTTGTTCCAACGACAGCAGTTTTTCCGTAGCTTCCTGCTCTTTTGCCTGGAAAGTATCCAGCCATTCGGCGGCGCTTTCCGGCGTTAGATCCGGCAGATGACAAAGTTCTTTAGCGCGGGCAAGCGCTGATATCGCCTGGTTATACTGAATCGCGCGCGTTTGCTGTACATCCAGCGCCTGCTGGTAATCCGCAAGCTGGCTTTTGAGTTCATCGACTTCCAGCTCGGCGGCTTCGGCACGCGCTTCATTTTCGTCCTGCATTTCGGCGGCTTCCGCCACCACTTCGTTTTGCTCTTCGAGTCGAATCTGCAGCTCTTCAAGATCCGCTTCGTAGCGTTCAATTTTTTCCTGCTGGCGCAGCGCGGTTTGTACCAGATTCAGGTGATCGCTCGCCGCCTGGTAATCCGCCTCAAGAGAACCTTCGGCACCGTTATGTTCGCCCAACTCACGGGCCATATCGACGTGCTTGTACTGCTCCGCCGCCAGTTGTTTGCGCGATGTGTACAGTTCGCGTCGAAACGCCAACGCCTGATCAAGGTGAACCCGACGCTCATTGGCGTGGCGCATATAATCCGCCGCCACATAATCAGTGGCTTCGCTGATCAAATGCTTAAACAGATCGCGATCGGATTGGGTAACACGAATCGCTTCCAGGGTGAGTCGGTTCTCGCGCAGCGCCGCTTCCATATCCTGGAATGCCTTGCGCACGCCGCTGTTTTCCGGCAATAAATAATCGCGTAGCGATCGGGTAATGGCGCTGGAGATCCCGCCGTACAGCGAGGCCTCTATCAAACGATAGAATTTACTACGATCGGAAGCGGAGCGCAGACGACGGGCGATAATCCCTAAGTCAAACATCAGCGAGTGATAATCGGTGATGGAGTTAAACTGCTTAAACTGCACGCCTTCCATCTCGTCAAGCTTGTCTTTCAGCTCAGCAAGCGACAGTACGCGCGCCTGACGTTCGTTTAATGTCTCCGTCACCAGTTGTGTCGGCTGTACCGACATCGGCAGCCCCTGGATAGCGAACGGTTTGATGTCCACTTTGCGATCGCGCCCAGCGACCTGCTGCAGACGCACGCCGACCACCACCCGCTGATGGCGGGAATTAATGGTATCGAGCATGGAGTAACAGACGCCCGCCTTCAGCTTACCGTGCAGACCTTTATCGCGCGAACCGCTGGTGGCGCCGGCTTCCGTGGTGTTACGAAAGTGCAGTAATGTGAGATCCGGGATCAGCGCCGTGACGAACGCCGCCATCGTCGTGGATTTCCCGGCGCCGTTGCCCCCGGATAACGTCGTGACCAGTTCATCCAGGTCAAAAGTGCGGGCAAAAAAACCGTTCCAGTTAATCAGCGTTAGCGAGCGAAATTTACCGCGTTCAATCATTATTCTTCCTCTCCACTGTCCGGCTGACTCTCTTCGGTCTCATCATTAAGTTGCAGATGGTTTTCAATGGGCATCGCTTCCCCGTCGCGGATGAGACGACGCTGCGCCTCGCGAGGATCGTCGCCGGCGCGGACATCCGCGCCAAAGCGGAAGACCGATTCGGTAATGCGGAATTTGCTGCTGTCGTGGCCCATAAACCATACCATGCCCAAACGACGCAGGCGGTTTAAAGAAGAACGCACCTTTTCCTGCAGTTTCTGACGATCAACGTCAGATCCCGTCGAGCGGTTATTCACCAGCTTTAGCAGTTTGGCTTCGTCCGCAAGGGTAAGCAGCTCGTCGTACAATTCTTGCTGAGTAAAGATCCCTTCGTTGGCCAGACGCTCCGGGCTAAGATAGAGGTAGCAGAGAATTTTACCGACCATCATATCCAGTTCGGATAACACCGAGCGCGGGATAAGCGTGGTAGAACGCGGACGCAGGTAGAAGAACCCCTCCGGCGCGCGAATCAGCTCCACGTTATAACGCGCGTAAAACTCTTCCAGGTATTCCTGAAAATCCATCAGAAAGGCATGATTATCCAGTTCGTCCAGCCCGATGTGGCGGCCCGAACGTAATGCGCTATCCAGCGCCGGAAATAACGGATTCGCCAGCGCCTGCGCCAGCTTAACCGGCATCACTTGTTCAATATTTGTCAATGACATGCGCCTGTACCTTGGCTCCGTAATCATTAATCGGCTGCCATTTGGCTGGCAGTCCGGTGAAATCTGCTTGCGCTACGCCAAGACGTACCGCTTGATCGATAACAATACGCGCCACGTCGAAATGACGCGCGCGCGGGTATTGCGCCAGATACTCGCGCACCACCAGCCCAAGATCCAGTGGCGTTTGTCTGGTTTTGTAGATAGCCAGCTGTTCTTCAATGATGGCCGCTAACTGCTCGCGGATCTCGTTAAACTCTTCATATTCCAGATCCGGCGGCAACTCCCCGGTGACTTCATCGTCACGCAACGCCATCTCTTCATCGCGCATATCCAGCAGACGATCGGCATTCGCGTAGGTTAGCGCCCACGGATCGTCAAAATAAGTCTGTACGGACTGGCGCAACCGCTGGGCGAAGACACGGTTTTTATCCATATCGATCGCGGTACGGATAAATTTATGCACGTGACGATCGTAGCCGATCCATAAATCAATAGACTGCTGACCCCAACTGATAATGCGGTCAAGTTTACTTTGTAAGTCAAACACCAGCCTGTCGACAAAATGCAGATCGTCGTGCGTCATCGTGGCATCCTGAATGCGCAGCAGGTTAGCCTGCAGCTTATCGCCCGCCGCCTCCAGCGTATCCTGCAACTCGCGCAGCGTACCGGACGTTTCGGAAAGCAGCAGTTCACAGCTGGAAATCGCCGCCCGCCAGTCTTTATTCAGCAGTTGTGCGATATCGTCTTTCACCTGCTGCTGCTGTTCATCCATGATGCGCTGGGTGAGATCGATACTGTCGAAAATCTCCGCCACCGAATATTTCAATGGCGCGTAAACGTTGCGATGCCAGTGGAACTCATCGCCACCCTCCGCTGCCGCATCCGCCGCGCGCTTCAATTCGCCGGCCACAATCGACAACTGCATAGAAAGACGCAGCGTAGAGAATTCGCGTTGACGAATGTAGTAATCGGTGATGCCAATCCCGAGCGGGGTTAATCGGTAAATCGCATTGCCTTCAGCCTGCTCGCTGGTAAAGCGGTTCAGCAGACGTTGACGCACCATATCGTTAATCGCGTTATTAGCGCGCACGCCGATGGTTTCGCTGGTTTGCTCAAACGCATCACTCACATGGCGGAATGCATCCACCAGCTCGCCTTCACTCATCTCGCCGTCAAGGCGTTCGCCGTTCAACGTGGCGACCGCCAGCAGAAAGGAAAGTCTGTCTACCGGCAGCGAGATGGAAAAGTCGTTTTTTCTGGCCCAGGCAACCAGTTCGGGGACTGTCTGGGAAAATTCACTCATAGGTTATCCTTGCATCTGCGGCTAGCGCCGGGCTTTTAATCGCGGTGACATGAATGTAGCGCCCAAGGCTAATATACGGCTCCTGGCGGCAATAACGCGTTTCCAGTTCGACCAGGGTCTCATAACAGTCACGCTGCTGGTGTTTTTCACGCAGATAATCATGAAACACACGCACGCCGGTTTTACCGGTAATCTGCCAGCCAATCGCCTCCAGCCACTGGTACACCTGCGCGGGGTCGCGCGGGTAGTCAGGCGACAGCGTGCGCTTCTTGCGTTTAGGCATCCCCGCCTGCACGTAGTCAAAATTACCCGCCACCATATTGTGCATCAGCAAACCGTTAGCGTTATAGAACATCAACGACAGCACGCCGCCAGGGCGCAATACTGACCAGAGCGTTTCTAATACGCCGACAGGATCGGCTACCCACTCCAGCACAGCATGAAACAATATCAGATCAACCGGGCTTTCCAAATGCGAAGCGACGTCCTGAGCCGGGCATTGTATAAAATGCATGTCTTTGCTCACACCTTTTGCCTCGGCCGCCTGCCGCGCGCGGGCGATCATTTCGCCAGACAGATCGCATAACGTCACCTGATGGCCGCGTTCCGCCATCTTAATCGCCGTTTGCCCTTCGCCGCCGCCGGCATCCAGCACCCGCAGTTTCCGCCCGCCAATCTCCTCCAGCACGCGATCCAGGTCTTGCCACAGAATGGCTTGCCGCAGTTGTCCTTTGGTCGTGCCGTAAATGTTACGGGAAAACTTTTCAGCAATGTCATCAAAATTGCGATCCTGCATCGGACTCTCCACAGGCTGGCTCAGGCGTTATCTGATAAAACCGCTATTTTGTCACAGCCGCGGCCAGAATGAACCTGTCTGGTGTAATATCACCGTTAATCCTCCGCTATATGGTTAAAAAAGGAACCAAAAAGGATGCTTTTTACGCTAAAGAAAGTGATTGGCGGTATGTTATTGCCGCTTCCGCTGATGTTGCTGATGATTGGCGTCGGCCTGGCGCTGCTCTGGTTTAGCCGCTTTCAGAAGACCGGAAAAGTATTTATCAGCGTAGGTTGGCTGGCGCTATTGCTTTTAAGCCTGCAACCCGTCTCTGACCATCTGCTGCGTCCGATAGAAAACCGCTACCCTACCTGGCAGGGTCCGCAAAAGGTGGAATATATTGTGGTTCTCGGCGGCGGTTATACCTGGAACCCGCAGTGGGCGCCGAGCTCTAATTTAATTAACAACAGCTTGCCGCGGCTGGCGGAAGGCATCCGGCTGTGGCGCGCGAATCCGGGAGCCAGGCTGATTTTTACCGGCGGCGTAGCAAAAACCAATACGGTAAGCACGGCGGAAGTCGGTGCGCGGGTGGCGCAGTCACTGGGCGTACCGCGTAGCGATATTATTACGCTGGATAAACCAAAAGATACGGAAGAAGAAGCCGCCGCCGTTAAGCAGGCCATCGGCGACGCCCCTTTCCTGTTGGTAACCTCCGCCTCGCATTTGCCGCGTGCGATGATTTTCTTTCAGCATGCCGGGCTGAATCCGCTTCCCGCGCCGGCGAATCAGTTGGCGATCGATTCGCCGCTCAATCCCTGGGAGCGGGCAATTCCGTCCCCGGTCTGGCTGATGCACAGCGATCGCGCTGGGTATGAAACATTAGGGCGACTTTGGCAATGGCTGAAAGGCATATCAGGCAAGCCAGGGGAGTAATGATTTCGCCGCCAGATCAAAATTGGTACGGTTAAAACGTCCGGTATTGACCAATTGCGCAACCTCGTCCCACAGCACATAGAGCCAACGCCGCCAGATGAAGGACTCCGCCACTGGCGCGCGTTGCAGATAATGCCAAAGCAATCCCTCCGCCAATGGATTATCCATCAGGCGAAACAGTTCGAACTCTCTCGGCGCCCACAGCATCAGCCCGGGGCCGACCATCGCCAGAAGCTGATCGCTACGGGCGTCTTTAAGCATACTGCGCAGGCAGAAGTTGCCATGCACCAGTACGCAGTTATCGTTAAACCCTTCAAATAACGAAGGAAGACATTCTCTGGTACGAAACAGAATGCGTCTGTCCTGCATCGTCAGGCCGGTATTGCTGAACTGATTTAGCGTCGTCCACAGCACCTCCACCCGCTGACGATACCAGGAAGGCCAGATATTCTCCTGAGTATGGTCTACGGCGCCAACGCAACCGCGGCTATCCTGCCGATGCCAGGCTAACAGCCCTTCGACAATCTGATCTTTTAGCTGTTCCCAGCGTTCCGGAGTGCGCGCCGGCGCCTCTACCGGTACACCGCGCAGTCGTTCCAGCAGCAGCACATCCGGACCAGGATGCTCTTCATGCGTCAATACGCCATAGATTACCGGCATCCTCACCGTACCGCTACGCGCCAGCATTGAGGTTTTCCAGGCCAGTTGCTGCGCAACGCCGGGAGTGGTAAAACTTCGCGCCATCAGCGGCATCGGAATGCCCTGGCTGTCATATAATGACCACAATGCGGAATCCGCTTTCTCATTCACGCACTCTATACGGCTAAGTTTTTCACCCAACAAATGACTGAGTTCGGCCCGCAACTGTTCCATTCCAGATTACCCCCATTAGTGCTACTGCTTTAATAATGAGCGTCGTATGGACAGATGTCACCCGTATCAGATCAAGGGAAGAAAAGAAAAATGAGGAAAATCGTAACGGTACGAGAAAGCTGCCACTAGTGAGCAGACGTGAGTATTCATCTTTGCGCTACCATACCGCGCTGTTCATGACCGTCTAAGACGATCATGAACAGGATCATGTTAACGCATTTCAGCGCGAACGCGCTCCAGGTCGTCGGCGGTGTCTACGCCCGTACCGGGCACCGCTTTGGCGACGGCGACATGAATTTTTTCGCCGTACCACAGCACACGGAGTTGCTCCAGCATTTCAATATGTTCAAGCGGGCTGGGTTGCCAGCTCACGTAACGGCGGATAAACCCCGCGCGATAGCCATAAATGCCCAGGTGACGAAGGCAAGTATCCCCTACCGTTTCCAGACTTTTTGCAAAGCGGTCGCGATCCCAGGGAATCGTCGCCCGAGAAAAGTAAAGCGCATAGCCTTCGGCATCCAACACGACTTTTACCGCATTCGGGTTAAACGCTTCTTCGGCGCTGTGAATCGGCACCGCCAGCGTCGCCATGCCAACCTGGCGCTGCGCCAGATTTTCCGCGACCTGGCGAATAATAACCGCCGGGATCATCGGCTCATCGCCCTGAACGTTCACAATAACGGTATCGTCGCTGAATCCGCACTTCTCTACCACTTCAGCCAACCGTTCGGTACCGGACTGGTGATCGGCGCGCGTCATGCACACTTCGCCGCCAGCCGCTTCTACCGCACGAGCCACGTCTTCATGATCGGTCGCGACAATAATGCGTTCCGCGCCAGATTCGCGCGCCCGCTCCAGGACATGAACAATCATGGGTTTACCATTAATATCCACTAATGGTTTGCCTGGCAGTCGGGTAGATGAAAAACGGGCCGGAATGATGACGACGAAACTCATGATTTACTCTCATCAGATGTCAGGGCGCGAGCTTCATTTTCCAGCAATACAGGAATGCCGTCGCGTAACGGGAAAGCGAGATTATCCAGTTTGCAAATTAATTCTTGCTGTTCCTGGTTATACCAGAGTTTGCCGTTACATACCGGGCAGGCGATGATTTCAAGCAGACGATGATCCATAGTTCCTCCAGATGGACCGGATTGTGAATCCTTCAATATTAACATAATCGGTTATGGTGCAGGGTCTATTTCCCAGCCATGACGCATGGCGCTAAACAGGCCTGGCGGACATTGTCCCAGCGTCACGCGCGATGCCCGTTGCCAGGCAGCAAACGCGCTAATAGCCTGCCAGATTCCTTTTTGCAGATTAACGCCAGGACGAATATCGTCCTCCAGATACAGCGAGATAACCTCAAGCACCCCGGTTTTACGGTGCATTTTGGCATCCATTCGCCCGACTAAACGGCCCTGGTATAATAGCGGCAGCACAAAATAACCGTACTGGCGCTTCGCCGCAGGCGTATAACATTCCAGCCGATAGTTAAATCCGAAAAGCTGCGCTGCCCGCTTGCGATCCCATACCACAGGATCGAAAGGCGACAGTACTGCGCTATGGGTCGCCTTTAAGGCGTTATTCAGCGCCGGTTCCAGCTGCGAAAGAAGATCGGCATGAAGCCACATCCGCCCCAACGTTTCCACCTCGACCGGAATAATCTGCTGCTGTTCCGCCCGGCTCTCCCGCCATCCCTTCAGGTCAGGACGTTTCAGGCGGTAGTAATCCGCCAGCCACTGTTCACGGAAAATCCCCAGACTGCGCGCGCTATTATCCAGCATCAGGCTTTCCGCCTGCGGCTGTGACAGTCCATCGCGTTCATCATCCCAGTGCGGCATCACACGGGGCGTTAAATCATATACACGTTGAAAATTACGCCGCTCAACAACCATGACTTTTCCGGCGGTAAATAAACCCTCAAGGTGGCGTTTATGTGGTTTCCATTCCCACCAGCCGCTGACGCCTTTCTGCGCATGTTCAAAATCGGCAGATCGCACCGGACCGTGCTCCTGAATATGCCGCACTAGCTGTTCTATTTCCTCCGCGTGCTCATGCATCCATGCCGCGCGATATTTCCAGCCCATCTTTTCCGGCGACAGCATACGATGGCGGATAAGTTTAAAGTCGCGGCGTGGTAAGAAACAGGCCTCATGCGCCCAGTATTCCATTAACTCGCCGCGTCGCAGCGCCTCATCCAGCCAGGCCTGCGGGTACGAACCGAGACGGCTAAACAGCACCAGATAGGGGCTACGTGCGACAACATTGATGGTATCAATTTGCAGCAACGCCATGCGTGAGATGGCGGCAAGAACATCGCCAGGCAGCGCGTTACGGCGCGGCTTTTTCAATAGCCCCTGCGCAGCAAGGTGAAGACAACGGGCCTGGGAAAGAGAAAGGTACGGCAATGACATTCATGACTCCATAAATTCATCACTGCCGCTGCATTGGGGGACGCTAGCGAACCAGCGAGGTGATATGTTGAAGCAACTTATCAGGCTGCTCACCGGACAAACGCGCATCAACCGGTAAGAACCACCAGTTATCTTCGGCAAAAGCACGGCATTTCACCGCGTCTTTTTCCGTCATTACCAGGGTCTGCCCTTCACCGACCAACGCCTGAACGTCAGCAGGGGCGAGCGTTTGATGATCGGCCAGCGGGACGCACTTTTGCGGATGCGCGCCACAGGCTTCCAGCGTGGCGAAAAAGCGCGGCGGATGACCGATGCCCGCCATCGCCACAATATTGCTCAGTTGCGCCACATCGCAACGCGCTCCCGTACGTAAGTTCACCGCCAGTCCAGGCGCTAGCTGCATGGGGATTTCGCCCGCCCGGGCGACGCCGCCATTGACGATAGCGGCGTCTACGGTTTTCAGGCGACTGGCGCGTTCGCGCATAGGACCGGCAGGAAGCCACCAGCCGTTGCCAAAACGACGCACCCCGTCAATCACCACAATTTCAATATCTCGCGCGAGTCGGTAATGCTGCAACCCATCGTCAGTGATAATAATCTGCACATTATGCGCCGCCAGAATCGCTTTCACCGCCGCGGCGCGTTCAGGCGCTACCGCGACAGGCGCGCCGGTCCGTTGATAAATCAATACCGGTTCATCTCCCGCTTCTGCGGTTGTCGTCTCCGGCGTCAGGAGCAGCGGATAAGCGGCAGCTTTCCCGCCGTAGCCGCGGGAAACGACCCCCACGCGCACGCCACGCTGTTGCAGCTTTTCCACCAGCCAAATAACTACGGGGGTTTTACCGTTACCGCCAGCCGTAAGATTCCCTACCACAACCACCGGTACCGGCGCTCGCCAGGCGCGTTTAAAACCAAGCTTATAGCTCAGACGAATCGCCCCGCTCACCAGGCCATACAGCCAGGAGAGCGGCAACAGTAACCGCCATAGCGGGGATTCACCCGACCAGATACGCGCAATCATTGGCCAAATTGCATCTTATGTAGCTGGGCGTAAACGCCGTGTTGCGCCAGCAGCTCGCTATGAGTGCCGCGCTCAACGATAATACCGTCTTCGACTACAACGATCTCATCCGCCTGTTCGATGGTGGAGAGACGGTGCGCAATCACCAGAGAGGTACGGTTTTTCTGCAGCTCATCCAACGCTGCCTGAATCGCACGTTCAGATTCGGTATCCAGCGCGGACGTAGCTTCATCAAGGATCAGAATCGGGCTGTCGCGCAGTAAGGCGCGGGCGATCGCGATACGCTGGCGCTGACCGCCGGAAAGCAGTACGCCGTTTTCGCCGATGATGGTATCCAGGCCATTATCCATCTTATTGATAAAGTCCATGGCATAGGCCATGCGCGCCGCCTCTTCAATCTGCTCGCGGCTGTATTCTTCCGTCCGGGCATAAGCAATGTTATTGGCGACCGTGTCGTTAAACAGATGCACGTTTTGCGAAACCAGCGCCACCTGATTACGTAGAGAGGCCAGAGTGTATTCGCGTAGATCGTGACCATCCATCAGGATGTGCCCTTCATCAATATCGTAGAAACGGGTGATCAGACTGGCGATAGTTGATTTACCCGATCCGGAACGCCCCACCAGCGCCACGGTTTTCCCGGCAGGAATTTTCAAATTGATGTTACGCAATGCCGGCACTTCACGGCCCGGGTAAGTAAACGTCACATTGCGGAATTCGAGATCGCCGGTCGCGCGGTCAATGACACGTTTACCTTCATCTTTCTCCTGTTCGCTATCCAGAATCGCAAACAACGTTTGACAAGCCGCCATCCCACGCTGGAACTGCGCGTTAACGTTTGTCAGCGATTTTAATGGACGCATCAGCGCGATCATGGAGGAGAACACCACGGTGATGGTCCCTGCCGTCAGGCTATCCATTACGCTTGGGAAGCTCGCAGCATAGAGAACAAACGCCAGCGCCAACGAGGCAATGAGCTGAATGATAGGATCGGAAATTGACGAGGCAGAGACCATTTTCATGCCTTGCAGTCGCATCTTATTGCTGACTTTATCAAAGCGTTTAGTTTCGACTTCCTGACCGCCGAAAATCAGTACCTCTTTGTGTCCTTTCAGCATTTGTTCAGCGCTGGTAGTCACTTGTCCCATCGTGTTCTGCATATTTTTACTGATGCTGCGGAACCGCTTTGAGACAACGCGAATCGCAATCGACACAATCGGCGCTAAAACAACCAGGATGATCGACAACTGCCAGCTGTAATAGAACATCATGATGAACAATCCGATGATCGATGCCCCTTCACGCACCACGGTAATCAGTGCGCCAGATGAAGAAGAGGCAACCTGTTCTGAATCGTAAGTAATACGCGACAGCAGCGTACCGGTAGATTGTTTATCAAAGAAGGCGACGGGCATTCCCATCATATGGCCAAACAGGCGACGGCGCATGGTCATTACCACCTTGCCTGACACCCATGAAATACAGTAGCTGGAGATATAGCTAGTGATGCCTCGTAATATCATCAGCCCAATAACCACCAGCGGCATCCACAGCAACACTGAGCGATCCGTTTTACCGAAACCATCATCCAGTAATGGCTTGAGGAGCGATAGCATGAAGGTATCGCTGGCTGCGTTGAGAATTAACGCTATGCCCGCCACGATCAGACCTGCTTTAAAAGGCGCTATGGTTGGCCACAGTCGGCGGAAGGTCTGCCACGTAGAGAGATCTTTATCGTTATGCATTCAAAAAACCAGCATTTGTTGAAATAGCCGCATATTCTACCCGTTATCCTCGGACACGCCAAACCACTGATGATACCAGCGAGGTAAAATTTGATCCCGTAAGCCTTGTATGCGCCAGCCCTGCGGAGAAAACCGCAGCGAAATTTGCCCCTGGTGGGGTGTATCAAACCACTGATACGCCTGTTGCCGGTAGCGCTGTTTTACCTTGCGGGACGGCAGCCGCCATGCGTTATAGCGCGATGCGGACGCCAGCGCCGCTTCACCATGTACGCGCTGAATAAATGGTAGCGACGACGACGTATTACTACCATGATGCGGCACCTGGATAAACGTCGCCGCAAGATGTCGCCAGTAACGACTTAGCATTTTTTGTTCAGCGCCCGCTTCGATATCGCCCGTGAGCAGGATGCTATGTACACCGTCATCCACTTTGACCACACAAGAACGGTTATTTCCTCGATCGGCACTTTCGCGTAACGGCCAGTGCGCCTGAAACGTTAGCCCCTGCCATTGCTACTGCTCGCCGCGAAAACAGGGCAAATGTCCCTGCCAGCCTAACGGGCTGCGAATCCACATTGACGGCCAGACCTGCTGTAGCGAACGCAGCCCGCCCCGATGATCCAGATGCTCATGACTCAAAATAACGCCCTCCGGCGTCAGATTATGCCAGCGCAACCAGGGAATAATAACCTGTTGCCCGCTGTCGCCCTCCGGCCATGCCCGACCGGTATCGTAGAGTATTACTTTATCGCCCCTGACGATCGCTATCGCCATCCCCTGACCGACATCCAGCATATGCACCTGCCATCCGCTGGCGTTTATCGGCCGCCAGAGTGGCCAGCTCATCAACAATAACCCGCATAAACAGACCGCCGGCCAGGTACGCCAGACGTTTAATCGCCACGCGATAAGCATTAGCCAGGGCAAAAACGTCAGCCACTGCCAACGGTTATCAGTATTCACCCAGCCCTGCGGTAAAGCATTCAACAGGTAAAATAGCGCGGCTAACGCGCGATCGGTCAGGTACCATACCCACTCTTCAAGAAAAAACGGCCCGGTTAAATGCAGAATCATTCCCGCCAGGATGAGTGGAACCGTCACAAATGTGACCCAGGGTACGGCAAAAAGATTCGCCAGCATTGCGGTAACGCTTATGCCATGAAAAAGCGCCACCTGGAGAGGCAAAAGCAGAAGTGTAATGCCTGCCTGTAGGTGAAGCAGGTTAAGCAACCAGCGTAAGCCTCGTGGAAAATTTCCGTTTGGCGCAGGAAACCACTGATACCAGAATAACAGGCCGGCAACCGCAAATGCTGACAGCCAAAGACTTTGTGATATAACCGCCACAGGATCGGCGAAAATAATCGCGGCCAGACAGCAGCACCAGACTTGCCAGCCGCTCCACTGTCGTCCGCTTAATTTTAATCCTCCCCAGACGCTCAGCGCCGCCACCGTGCGCAGCGCAGGCGGTTGTAAGCCGGTAAGCCAGGCATAACATATCGCGCAAAGAATGCCGCCCAGCAATGGCGTCTGCCAACGAATCCATCTGACCGGCAAAAAGAATTGTCCGCCACGGATTAATCCGGCAGCCAATAACGCAGCAAAAGCGATATGCAGGCCGGAAATCGCCATCAAATGGGCAGTCCCCGTATCGCGCATAACGGCCTTCACCTCCTGCGACACCGCTCCCCGCTCCCCCATTCCCAACGCCAGAATAACCTGCTGCCACGGATAAGGCGCAAGCGTAGCGCGAAGCGAAGCAAGATAGCGCCCACGCAAGCTACACTCAGGGTTAATCGCTTTAGCCTGTAGAAAACGCCCGGTCAACGGTTGGTGCTGCGCCAGCGCGTAACGCTGGCTATCAAAACCGCCTTCGTTAAGCTGTCCGTGTACCGCTCTGACCTTCAGCGTCATCGCCCACTGCTGTCCGGCACACACTTCCGTGGGTAAGTACTGGCCATGCAGGACAATCCCTACAGCAGGAAAGAGCGGCTTTCCGCGCAAATGGGTGATTCGCCCATAATGAGTGGTCATATGATCGGTGGCAGTAATGACGACTGTCGCCTCCTGCGTCGCGGCGGGCAGGACGTTTCCCGCCCAGATGGCCTGCCTGGCGGCAAATATCCCCCACATGAAAAAGAGCAAGGTTAATGCCGCGTAGCGCGCATAGTGATGGGGTATGAGGCAAAGCAAACATGCCAGACAAAACAGCACCGCGAGAATCCACGTATCAGGTAATACTGGCAATATCATGAGCGGAAGTATGCCGCATACTACGCATACGCTGACCGTCGTTATCTTCATAGACACCTCCCTGTGCGGGAAAGTGTGCAGGTTCAGGACGCCATTGTCTGGAGGGGATTTTGTGCTATACGGCGCGGATTCCAGGTTTTTTACCTGATAAATGTAAGACGCAGCAAAAAATGCGAAACGTTTTCCAGTTTTCGGTCGAATAGCGTTTGCGCCTGACGGCGTATTGACTAGTCCTGATATAGGTTGACAGTTTT
>CWGO01000079.1_pt3 | contig 80713 bp, 67 predicted proteins | sample 682281 | NCBI WGS metagenome assembly CWGO01 (sample SAMEA3735799, study PRJEB9488) | human gut metagenome | biome: ENVO:mammalia-associated habitat; material: ENVO:feces | place: Malawi | collected 2009-02-27 | reverse complement strand
CTGTCAACCTATATCAGGACTAGTCACCAGGTTAATCCTTAGAATATTTTTTAATCTGCGCCGGTTTTTTCCGCTTTTCCTGCCAGCAAGGCAAGAAAGTCATAGCGTTTTTGCAAATCCAATGCGGCATCTCGCCATAATTGTTCAGCTACTTCAGGCTGTTGCGCATTCAGGCGACGGAAACGCTGTTCATTAAGCAACGTTTCCGCCAGGGCATCAGACGGTGGCCGAGAGTCCAGCGCCAACGGCGGCTTGCCTTCATCCGCACGGCGGGGATCAAAGCGGTATAACGGCCAGAAACCGGTCGCCGTTAACTGGCGCATCTGGTCATGGCTTAGCGCCAGATCGTAACCATGTTCCTCACAGGGGCTATAGGCAATGATCAGCGACGGTCCTGGCCAGGCTTCGGCCTCCTGGATGGCTTTCACCGTCTGGTTTAACTGCGCGCCCAGCGAAATTTGCGCGACATAAACATGACCATACATCATCATGCTGACGCCAAGATCTTTACGGGCTTTACGCTTGCCATGTTCGCCAAACTTAGTGACGGCGCCAAGCGGCGTCGCCTTCGACGCCTGGCCGCCAGTATTGGAATAACACTGCGTATCCAGAACCAGAATATTGACATTCTCCGTCAGGCTTAACACATGGTCTAAACCGCCAAAGCCGATGTCGTATGCCCAACCATCGCCGCCAATCAGCCAGATTGATTTTTCTACCAGCGCATCAGCATCCTTTAACAGTTCCTCTGCGCCCGCAACCGATTTCAGATGTTGGCGTAATGCGGCGACCTGCTCACGCCGAACGTCAGGCGTTGCTTCGGCATGCAGCGCATCGTTTAATTCCGCCGGGATGCGATCGGCGAATTGCGCCAGTAATCGCATGACGCGCGCCCGGTGCTGATCCACGCTCAGACGGAAACCGAGACCAAATTCCGCGTTATCTTCAAATAACGAATTCGCCCATGCCGGGCCGCGCCCGTTGGCATCAGTGGTATAAGGCGTAGAGGGTAAGTTACCGCCGTAAATAGAGGAGCACCCCGTGGCGTTAGCGATTAACATTCTGTCGCCATATAACTGAGTCAGCAGTTTAATATACGGCGTTTCACCGCAGCCGGAACAGGCGCCGGAATATTCAAACAGCGGCGTAATAAGCTGCGATGTGCGGATATCAATTCGTTCCAGTTTGTTTCGATCGATTTCCGGTAAGTCGAGGAAGAAGTCATAATTCACTTTCTCTTCTTCCACATGCTCAAGGCGCGACATCATGTTAATCGCCTTGATCTGTGGATTTTGCCGATCTTTAGCCGGGCAGACCTCTACGCATAAATTACAGCCAGTACAGTCTTCCGGCGCGACCTGCAGCACATATTTCTGGCCGCGCATATCGCGGGACTTCACGTCCAGCGAATGCAGACTGGCTGGCGCGTTCTCCATCGCCTGCGGGGAAACGACTTTCGCACGAATTGCCGAGTGAGGGCAGGCAGCGACGCAGTGATTACATTGTGTACACAGTTCCTCTTTCCAGACAGGAATCTCTTCGGCGATATTGCGTTTTTCCCAGCGGGTGGTGCCCATTGGCCATGTTCCGTCCGGCGGCAGGGCGGAAACAGGCAGTGCGTCGCCGAGGCCCGCCAACATGGCGGCGGTAACGGTTTTCACGAAATCCGGCGCGGCGTCGGAGACGACCGGCGGGCGATGCGCGCTGTGCGGATTAACCGCCTGCAACGGTACTTCCGCCAGCGATTCCTGCGCCAGAGCCAATGCCTGCCAGTTACGCTCAACCAGATCCTGACCTTTGCTGCTATAGCTTTTGGCAATCGCGCCCTGCAACTCAACCAGGGCGCTATCGCCCGGAAGAATATGCGTCAGGTGGAAGAAAGCCATTTGCATGACGGTATTGATGCGGGCGCCAAGTCCACATTCGCGGGCGATTTTCGCCGCGTTAACCACGTAAAAACGCGCCTTTTTCTGTTTCAACACCGCCTGAACTTCTTGCGGCAGACGCGACCAGACCTCGTCGGCGCTGTACGGCGTATTAAGCAGAAAGATACCGCCGGGCTTCAGACGCTCCGCCATCTGATATTTATCGATAAACTGTAATTGATGGCAGCCGACAAAATCCGCCTGAGCAATTAAGTAAGCGGAACGAATGGGTTTTTCGCTGACGCGCAGGTGCGATACCGTGAGCCCGCCAGCTTTTTTAGAGTCATAAACGAAATAACCTTGCGCATACCACGGCGTAGAATTACCGATAATTTTAATATTATTTTTCGTGGCGGATACGCTGCCGTCGCTTCCCAGACCGTAAAATAACGCTTCAAGTTTAGCGCTGCCGGGCAGGGTATTTTCCGGTAATGGCAGCGAGAGGTTAGTAACGTCATCATAAATGCCCACCGTAAACCGTGGCTTGGGTTTCGCACGGCTGAGTTCATTAAAGACCGCCAGTACACACGCCGGGCCGAACTCTTTGGATGATAGCCCATAACGGCCGCCAATGGTGCGCGGCAACGTTTCGCGCTCGCCATTATTAAAGGCTTCCGCCAGTGCGGTCATCACGTCCAGATAAAGCGGCTCGGCCTGCGCGCCAGGCTCTTTGGTGCGATCCAGCACGGCGATAGCGCGAACGGTTTCCGGTAATGCCTGTAACAAATGTTTGGCGGAGAAGGGACGGAACAGACGGACTTTCAGAACGCCAACCTTTTCTCCGCGTATCAGTAGCTCGTCCACGACCTCTTCGCAGGTGCCGAGGGCGGAGCCCATCATAATGATGACGCGTTCAGCCTGGGGATGGCCATAATATTCAAATGGCTGGTACTGACGGCCCGTAGCGTCGCCAAATGCCTTCATCGCCTCTTCAACATGATCATAAACGGCGTTGTACCACGGGTTGGTCGCTTCGCGAGACTGGAAGTAGGTGTCCGGATTCGCTGAAGTTCCACGAATCACCGGATGTTCCGGATTCAGCGCGCGGGCGCGGTGAGCGTCGATCTCCGCCTGCGGCATCAGGTTCAGAATGGTTTCATCCGTTAGCGGTATAATTTTGTTGATTTCATGCGATGTACGGAAGCCATCAAAAAAATGAATAAACGGAACGCGGCTTTTCAGCGTAGCCCTGTGTGCGATCAGCGCAAAATCCTGCGCTTCCTGAACGCTGGCGGCGCATAACATCGCGCAGCCTGTCTGGCGGACCGCCATCACATCGGAATGGTCGCCAAAAATAGAAAGCGCGTGTGTGGCGACAGTGCGCGCGGCAACGTGCAGTACAAACGGCGTGAGCTGCCCCGCCAGTTTATACAGCGTTGGAATCATCAGCAGCAGCCCCTGCGATGATGTAAATGACGTAGAAAGCGAACCGGTTTGTAACGCACCGTGAACGGCGGCGATCGCGCCGCCTTCCGACTGCATCTCTACCACACGCGGCGTATCGCCCCAGACATTTTTAAGCCCATTGCCGGCCCAGGCATCCGCTTGTTCAGCCATTGTTGAACTGGGCGTAATCGGGTAAATGGCGATAACCTCGCTGGTACGGAACGCCACCGACGCTACTGCGCCATTACCGTCAATTGTTTGCATATGACACCCTTACATTGCGCAAAAAAGAGGGACACGCATAATCGTGAGCGCATCCTGTAGTTATCCTTTTATTTTAGCAAAGCCCTTCAAGCCCCATTTTCGCTTTTGTGTCCCTGGCGGGAGGAGAATGACGATTTCTTGCCGAAAAGACGTAAAAAATTGCCAATAAATGTTAATGAAGCGCATAAATGCGCGCTTTGCCTCTCGACGCGTCAGTTTCTGCTGCCTATTATTTAGGGCGGTGTCGTTTGGATGAATAAACAGAGGGGAGAGAAATGCGCGCAGCGTTTTGGGTGGGATGTGCCGCGTTATTATTGTCGGCTTGCAGTAGCGAACCTGTTCAGCAGGCAACCGCGGCGCATGTTTCGCCAGGGATGAAAGCGGCGATGTCCAGCGCCGGCGAAGCGAATTGCGCTATGATTGGCGGTTCGCTTTCAGCGGCCCGGCAGCTTGATGGTTCAGTAATTGGTATGTGCGCGCTACCCAACGGCAAACGTTGTAGCGAACAGTCGCTTGCCGCCGGAAGCTGCGGGAGTTATTAAGCGCGGCGTTTCGCCTGACGCGTATAACTTTTCACTTAATGGCTTAGTGCGCTAAATCCGCCAGTTTATACATTAGCGTTGTTTCTGCCGTCGCCAGCGTTAATTGGTTCGCGGTTAAATCGACTTGCGCGCCTTTGCTGAAGAGTTCGCTGAGGGTGCCGTCCAGCGCATTAAGCTGCGGATCGGCGCACATCATTCGGGTCATCGCTAAATTTTTCACTTTTAATTCGCCGTCCGATAGTTTTCCTTCGCCGGTGAATTGATTGCACATTTTGCCGGATACCGTCATGTCCTCGCCAAAGCTGAGCTCCGGGCCGGTGACCGTTTTACCGTTTACGCTTTCCAGAACAAAGCGGTGGTGCTCCAGTTGCTCGCGTTTGACGGACACTTTTCCACTGCTCACACACCCTGTCATTATGATGCTCAGGGCGACCAGCGTGACGATTTTCTTCATTGATATTCTCTGTAATCTGATAGTTAACACTGACTATAGTAATGATATGACCGGATAGATCTTCAGGGGTTATCCGAAAATGCTCCCCTGAGCGCAGGGGAGCGACAGGATTAGAACAGCGCGTTCGGGCAGGCTTCGCCCTTCTCAAGCTGGCTTAAGTTTTGTAACGTGGTTTCAGAGATGCTGATCAGCGCTTCTGCGGTCAGGAATGCCTGATGCCCCGTAAACAGTACGTTATGGCAGGCCGACAGACGGCGGAAAACATCATCCTGAATAACATCGTTTGACTTGTCTTCAAAGAACAGGTCGCGTTCGTTTTCATACACATCCATCCCCAGCGAGCCGATTTTCTGATTCTTCAGAGCTTCGATAGCCGCCTGGGAATCAATCAGCGCGCCACGACTGGTATTAATGACCATAACGCCATTTTTCATTTGATCGAATGCCGCATGGTTCAGCAAATGGTAGTTTTCCGGCGTGAGCGGGCAGTGCAGGGAAATGACATCCGATTCGGCAAACAACGTTTGCAGATCCACATACTCGACGCCGAGGTCAAGCGCGGCGGTGCTGGGATAGGGATCAAACGCCAGTAAACGCATTCCAAAGCCTTTCAGGATACGCAGCGCGGCGACGCCGATTTTACCGGTACCAATGACGCCAGCGGTTTTTCCGTGCATGGTAAAGCCGGTCAGTCCCTCAAGGGAAAAGTTAGCGTCGCGGGTGCGTTGATAAGCGCGGTGAATACGGCGGTTCAATGTCATCATCATGCCAATCGCATGTTCAGCGACGGCTTCCGGAGAATAAGCCGGTACGCGCACCACCTGCAAACCGAGCTCTTTTGCGGCATCCAGGTCGACATTATTAAATCCGGCGCAACGCAGCGCGATGTATTTCACGCCGTGTTTTTTCAGATCTTCCAGTACCGGTCGGCTCCCGTCGTCATTCACGAAGATACAAACTGCTTCACATCCATTGGCGGTTTTCGCCGTTTTCTCGGTTAGCAGAAAATCAAAAAACTCCAGTTCAAAACCGAACGCTTCGTTCACTTGCTGTAGATATTTCTTGTCATACTGTTTGGTACTATAGACGGCGAGTTTCATATGACCTTCTCCAGTGATGTTTGAATCACACAAATATGCTTAAAATTATCTTACAAAAAATCAAAAATAATTGATAGTCATACATATAATGAATAATTTTAGGTTATCATTCTCCACAACGCCTCAAATAGCCGGAGGGCGCCCCTGCAACATGAACTATTAGGCTATGTACGGGCAATCATGCCAAAATAAAGAGATAGCCGACTGAATTTTTCGTTAAATCAGGAAATTAATGGCCCATGAAGGGTAAATATAAAGCCGCCCTTGCGCTACTGTTACTGCTGATTCTTATCCCTCTGACGCTACTGATGACCCTCGGGCTGTGGGTTCCCACTCTGGCGGGAATTTGGCTACCCGTCGGTACCCGTATCGCTCTGGAACAAAGTCCACGCCTGACACGTCATGGGTTAGTGATTCCCGATCTTCGCTATCTGGTCAATGATTGTTCGTTAGCGCATATTACCCAGGCGGAACTGACGCATCCCAGCCGTTGGTTGCTGAATATTAAAAGCCTCAAACTGGATGCCGCGTGCCTGGCGAAACTGCCCGCTACGGAAGCTTCCCCCGCCGCGCCGCGTACGCTGGCGCAGTGGCAGTCAATGCTGCCCAATACCTGGATTAACATCGATAATGTCATTCTCGCGCCCTGGCCGGAATGGCAGGGCAAGCTGGCTATCTCCATGACGCCGGTCATTCAGCAGATACGTTATCAGGGCGAAAAAGTAAAATTTCAAGGGCAGCTACGCGGTCAGGCATTGACGGTGAGCCAACTGGAGATCGCCGCGCTGGCCAACCAGCCTCCCGTTAGCCTGGCGGGGGAATTTGTGTTGCCGCTGGTACCGGATGGCCTGCCGGTCAGCGGTCATGCGGCAGCGACCTTGCGTCTGCCGCAGGAACCGTCGCTGGTGGATGCGGAACTGGAGTGGCGTGATAACGCCGGACAGCTCATCGTGATGGCGCGAGGTAATCCTGACCCGATTCTCGATCTCCCCTGGGCGGTAACGCGTCAGCGGCTTACCATCAGCGATGGCCGCTGGAACTGGCCATATCAGGGATTCCCCTTGAGCGGACGTCTGGCTTTTAATATCGATAACTGGCAAGCCGGGCCGGATAATGCGCGAGTCAGCGGACGCCTGAATATTCTGACCCAGGGCGATGCCGGTAAAGCGAACGCGGTACTGACTATCGGCCCGGGAAAACTCAGCATGGATAGCAGTGAGATGCCTCTACAGCTTACCGGCGAGGCTAAACAGAAGGATTTAATCTTTTATGCCGTATTGCCCGCTATGTTCCGCGGCAGCCTGGCCGATCCGCAGCTCACCTTTGCACCTGGCGCATTGCTACGCTCGCGCGGACGGGTGATTGATGCGTTAGATATTGATGAAATTCGTTGGCCGCTGGCGGGCGTTAAGGTGACGCCGCGCGGCGTTGATGGCCGATTACAGGCTATTTTACGGGCGCACGAAAATGAGATGGGCGATTTCGTTCTTCATCTTGATGGCCTGGCGAATGATTTTCTCCCTGATGCTGGTCGCTGGCGGTGGCGCTATTGGGGGCAAGGAAGCTTTACGCCAATGCGCGCCCGCTGGGATATTGCCGGACAGGGCGAATGGCATGATAACACCATCAGGTTGACCAGTTTGTCCACCGGTTTTGATCAGTTGCACTATGGCGCAATGACCGTCACATCGCCAAGACTGGCGCTGAATAAACCTATTGTCTGGGTTCGCGACGCCACAACGCCGTCGCTACAGGGCGCGCTGTCTCTGGAGGCGGGAAAAACCGTATTTACCAGCGGGAGCGTGCTGCCGCCTTCTACCATTAATTTTAGCGTTGAAGGGCGCGAGCCAACCCTGTTCCAGTTTAAAGGCGGCCTTCGGGCGGGGGCGATAGGGCCGGTACGGCTGAATGGGCGCTGGGATGGCGAACGCCTTCGCGGACAGGCCTGGTGGCCGAAGCAGTCGCTTATCGTTTTCCAGCCGTTGCTTCCACCAGACTGGAAAATGACGCTGCGCGAAGGCTCACTGTATGCGCAGGTGGCTTTTTCCGCCGCACAGGGGCAGGGATTTGAAGCAGGTGGACACGGCGTGTTAAAAGGCGGCAGCGCCTGGATGCCGGATAACAAAATCAACGGCGTCGATTTCATTCTGCCATTTCGCTTCCACAACGGCGCGTGGCAATTGGGGACGCGCGGGCCCGTCTCGCTGCGTATTGCCGGGATAGTTAACCAGGTCACGGCGAAAAATATCACCGCCGATTTACAGGGCGGTTATCCCTGGAGCGAGTCGAATCCATTACTGCTAAGCGATGTCAGCGTAGACGTGCTGGGCGGTCAAATTATTATGAAACAGTTGCGAATGCCGCAGCACGACCCGGCGCTTTTGCGGGTGCAAAATATTTCATCCAGCGAATTGATTAGCGCCATAAATCCAAAGCAATTCGCCATGTCTGGTCCGGTTAGCGGCGCGCTGCCGCTGTGGCTGAACAATGAAAAATGGATAATCAAAGATGGCTGGCTTACGAATCCTGGGCCAATGACGTTGCGTATCGATAAAGATACTGCGGATGCGGTGGTGAAGGATAATGTCACGGCAGGCTCGGCGATCAACTGGCTACGTTATATGGAGATTACGCATTCGTGGACGAAAATTAACGTTGATAACCTGGGCGTACTAACGATGCAGGCGGCTATTACCGGCAAAAGCCGGGTAGATGGTAAAACCGCGATCGTTAACTTGAACTATACCCATGAAGAAAATGTGTTTACGCTGTGGCGCAGTTTGCGTTTTGGCGACAATTTACAGGCATGGCTTGAACAAAATACAGCGTTGCCGCAACCTCCTTGCCGGAAAGACAAGGACTGTGAGGATAAATAATGAAAATGAGTATTGCCATGCTGTCAGCGCTTGCGTCATTTATCGTGGTGGGGTGCACGCCACGTATTGAAGTCGCCGCGCCGGAACAGCCGATTACCATCAACATGAATGTAAAGATCGAGCATGAAATACATATCAAAGTCGATAAAGACGTTGAAGAACTCCTGAAATCACGCAGCGATCTATTCTGAGGCCATAATGAAAAAGTATTTAATACTATGGGTGCTGACGCTGAGCTTGCTCACACCTTCTGTGTGGGCCTTAACCCTGGACGAAGCGCGCACGCAGGGCCGGGTCGGGGAAACGCTGAATGGCTATCTGGTGGCCTTAAAGAATGATGCCGAAACCCAGAAACTGGTGCTTGATATTAATCATGCCCGCCGCGCCAGTTATCAGCAGTTAGCGGATAGCAATCATCTTCCCGTGGACGAGGTGGCGAAGATGGCAGGGCAAAAACTGGTTGAGCGCGCCAGGCCGGGAGAATATGTCCAGGGAATTAATGGCAAATGGATGCGTAAATAACCGCTTCCCGACAATTTTTTTACCGCAAAATGCATTTTTATATGGGTAATTTCTGAATACGAAGGTCGTATTTACATTAGGCGAACCGGAAGGCTATTTCTATACTGTTGGCTGGTATCACTATTCGCGAGAGTAACCAGGTATGACGTCTGAAAAATTATCTGCTGCCTGCCATTGTGGCAGCGTCGTGTTTACCGTTCAACTTAGCGATGGTTTTCATACCGCCAGGCGCTGCAACTGTTCGTTTTGCCGGATGCGCGGAGCGGTGGCAGTGTCTGCGCCGCTGTCGGGTATTAAAGTGCTAAAAGGGCAGGATAAGCTTACCGAATATCGCTTCAATACGGGCAAGGCGGTGCATTTTTTCTGTTCGGTATGCGGGATATATACTTTTCATCAGCGTCGATCCAATCCCGATCAATATGGGGTCAATGTGGCGTGCATCGAAAATATGTCGCCTTTTGATTTCGCCTGCGTTGAAGTCAATGATGGGGTAACGCATCCCAGCGATGGCGGCAGTAGCGGCGTGGTAGGATATTTGCGCTACGAACCGAAGAAGTCACCTCCCGTCGAAACGGGAGGCAAAAATATTTAAGCGGCCACTACGCTGTCAATCGCGGCTTTTGCATCGGCCTGAGCTTTAGCCGCCACTTCCGGCCCGTAGGCGATGCCTTCGGCAAAGACAAAATTCACGTCGGTGATACCGATAAAACCAAGGAACACTTTCAGGTAAGGCGCAATCAAATCCGTCGGGGTGTCTTTATGGATACCGCCGCGGCTGGAGAGAACCACCGCGCGTTTGCCGGTTACCAGACCTTCCGGGCCTTTTTCGGTATAGCGGAAAGTGATACCGGCGCGGGCAATCAGATCAAAGTAGTTTTTCAGCTGCGTCGGGATATTGAAATTGTACATCGGCGCCGCAATAACGATGACGTCGTGGGCTTTCAGTTCAGCAATGAGTTCATCAGACAGCGCCAGAGCGTCCTGCTGACGTGGCGTTAAAGGCGCATCGCCCGGACGCATCGCGCCCACCAGCTCGCCATCCAGCACCGGAACAGGGTTGGCCGCCAGATCGCGGACAGTAATTTCATCTGCGACGTGTTTTTCGCGCCATTGTTCAATAAAATAGTCAGTCAACTGACCAGACTGAGAGTACCCTGCCAGAATACTGGATTTAAGAACTAATACCTTGCTCATGGGTGTTTCCTTTTATGTGTTTGAAGGGGCGTGCCCCGTTGCTTGTTGACACTTTATTCACAAATATGTCGCAGGGATAGCGCAATATATCGAACCCTTTGTTCGAAATTATTGAACAACGCAAAAAAAGCCCCAATGTGGTACTCTATACCTATCATTTAAAACGATTTTAAACAGGCAGAATCCTGCCCAAGAGCTTTATGACTGAACAATCTACGTTGACGCTTCAGGTGTTACAGCAGCGGCTGGATGCACTGATGCTGCGCGACAAACAGCGCTTTGCGCGCCGCCTGCATGGCGTAAAGAAAGTAAAAAATCCTGATGCGCAACAGGCCATTTTCCAGACGATGGCGAAAGAAATTGAACAGGCTGCGGCGCAAGTCGCCCTCCGCGAAGCGGCGCGCCCCTCAATCACTTATCCGCAAAATCTGCCTGTTAGCCAGAAGAAACAGGACATTCTGGAAGCGGTCCGCGATCATCAGGTAGTGATCGTGGCAGGGGAAACCGGTTCCGGTAAAACCACCCAGTTGCCGAAAATTTGTATGGAGCTGGGACGCGGAATTAAAGGACTTATTGGACATACTCAGCCGCGTCGACTGGCGGCGCGCACCGTTGCTAACCGCATTGCCGAAGAGTTGCAAACGGAGCCTGGCGGCTGCATCGGCTATAAAGTTCGTTTCAGCGATCATGTCAGTAGCAACACCATGGTCAAACTGATGACGGACGGTATCCTGCTGGCGGAAATCCAGCAGGACAGACTATTGATGCAGTATGACACCATCATTATTGATGAAGCGCATGAACGCAGCCTGAATATTGACTTCTTGCTCGGCTATCTGAAAGAGCTTCTGCCGCGTCGCCCCGATCTGAAAGTGATTATTACCTCTGCGACCATCGACCCGGAACGCTTCTCGCGCCACTTTAATAACGCGCCGATTATCGAAGTCTCTGGCCGAACGTATCCCGTAGAAGTTCGTTATCGCCCCATTGTGGAAGAGGCTGACGACACTGAACGCGATCAGCTACAGGCAATTTTCGACGCTGTTGATGAACTGGGGCGTGAAAGTCCCGGCGATATCCTGATTTTTATGAGCGGAGAGCGGGAAATCCGCGATACCGCCGACGCCCTGAACAAGCTGAACTTACGGCATACCGAAGTGTTGCCGCTGTATGCACGCTTGTCGAACAGCGAACAGAACCGCGTTTTCCAGTCGCACAGCGGACGCCGTATCGTGCTGGCGACTAACGTGGCGGAAACCTCGCTGACGGTGCCGGGTATCAAGTATGTGATCGATCCTGGCACTGCGCGCATCAGCCGCTACAGCTACCGCACTAAAGTGCAGCGCCTGCCGATTGAACCGATCTCACAGGCTTCCGCCAACCAGCGTAAAGGGCGTTGCGGGCGCGTATCGGAAGGGATTTGCATTCGTCTGTATTCGGAAGATGACTTTTTGTCACGTCCGGAATTTACCGACCCGGAAATTCTACGTACCAACCTGGCGTCGGTTATTTTGCAGATGACCGCCCTGGGGCTGGGGGACATCGCCGCCTTCCCGTTTGTTGAAGCGCCGGATAAGCGCAATATTCAGGATGGCGTGCGTTTGTTGGAAGAGCTGGGGGCGATTACCGCCGACGAACAGCAAACGGCATATAAGCTGACGCCGCTGGGCCGACAATTATCCCAGTTGCCGGTCGACCCGCGCCTGGCGCGTATGGTTCTGGAAGCGCAAAAGCATGGCTGTGTGCGCGAAGCGATGATCATTACTTCCGCACTCTCTATTCAGGATCCGCGCGAGCGCCCAGTGGATAAGCAGCAGGCTTCCGATGAGAAACATCGGCGTTTCCATGATAAGGAGTCTGATTTTCTGGCGTTTGTTAACCTGTGGAATTACCTCGGCGAGCAACAAAAGGCCCTGTCGTCGAATCAATTCCGCCGTCTGTGTCGCACCGACTATCTGAACTATTTACGCGTGCGTGAGTGGCAGGATATCTATACCCAACTGCGTCAGGTGGTAAAAGAACTGGGGATTCCGGTAAACAGCGAACCCGCAGAATACCGGGAAATTCACGTTGCGTTGTTAACGGGGCTGTTGTCGCATATCGGGATGAAAGATGCCGATAAACAAGAGTACACCGGCGCGCGTAACGCCCGATTCTCTATTTTCCCCGGTTCCGGTTTATTCAAAAAACCGCCGAAATGGACAATGGTCGCAGAACTGGTGGAGACCAGCCGTTTGTGGGGGCGCATCGCTGCCCGCATTGAGCCAGAATGGGTGGAACCGGTAGCCCAGCACCTGATTAAACGTTCATATAGCGAACCGCACTGGGAGCGGGCGCAAGGCGCGGTGATGGCGACGGAAAAGGTTACTGTCTACGGTCTGCCGATTGTCGCCGCGCGCAAGGTGAATTATAGCCAGATTGACCCGGCGTTGTGTCGCGAGTTGTTTATCCGCCATGCGCTGGTGGAGGGGGACTGGCAAACCCGTCACGCCTTCTTCCGTGAGAATCTAAAATTGCGTGCGGAAGTCGAGGAACTTGAGCACAAATCTCGCCGCCGCGATATCCTGGTGGATGACGATACCCTGTTTGAGTTTTATGACCAGCGTATTAGCCATGACGTTATTTCCGCCCGCCACTTTGATAGTTGGTGGAAAAAAATCAGCCGCGAGACGCCGGATCTGCTCAACTTTGAAAAAAGTATGCTGATTAAAGAAGGCGCGGAAAAAATCAGCAAACTGGATTACCCGAATTTCTGGCACCAGGGCAATCTCAAGCTGCGTTTGAGCTATCAGTTTGAACCGGGCGCGGATGCTGACGGCGTGACCGTCCATATTCCGTTGCCGCTACTTAACCAGGTTGACGAGAGCGGTTTTGAATGGCAGATCCCAGGGCTGCGCCGTGAATTAGTTATTGCGCTGATTAAATCGTTGCCAAAACCGGTACGTCGCAACTTTGTTCCGGCGCCAAACTATGCTGAAGCGTTTTTAGGTCGCGTAACGCCGCTGGAGCTGCCGCTGCTGGACGCTCTGGAGCGTGAACTGCGCCGGATGACCGGCGTCACGGTCGATCGGGAAGACTGGCATTGGGATCAGGTGCCCGAGCATCTGAAAATCACGTTTCGCGTGGTGAATGACAAAAACAAGAAATTGCAGGAAGGGCGTTCGCTCGCCGAGCTTAAAAATGCGCTGAAAGGCAAAGTGCAGGAGACGCTCTCGGCGGTGGCGGATGACGGCATCGAGCAGAGCGGGCTGCATATCTGGAGTTTCGGCGAGCTGCCGGAAAGCTACGAACAGAAACGCGGTAATTATAAAGTGAAGGCGTGGCCGGCGTTAGTGGATGAGCGTGACAGCGTCGCTATCAAATTGTTTGATAATCCGCTGGAACAACAACAGGCGATGTGGTGCGGTTTACGCCGTCTGCTGTTGCTCAATATTCCTTCACCGATTAAGTATCTGCATGAGAAATTGCCGAATAAAGCCAAGCTGGGGCTGTACTTTAACCCGTACGGCAAAGTACTGGAGTTGATTGATGACTGTATCGCCTGCGGGGTAGATAAGCTGATAGATGCCAACGGCGGACCGGTGTGGAGCGAAGCAGGTTTCACCGCGCTGCACGAAAAGGTACGCGCCGAGCTGAATGATACTGTGGTGGATATCGCGAAGCAGGTCGAGCGGATCCTGACGACCGTATTCAATATCAATAAGCGTCTGAAAGGGCGGGTGGATATGAGCATGGCGTTGGGGCTTTCCGATATCAAGGCGCAGATGAGCGGTCTGGTATACCGTGGTTTTGTGACTGGCAACGGCTTTAAACGTCTCGGCGATACGCTGCGTTATCTGCAGGCAATTGAAAAGCGGCTGGAGAAACTGGCTGTCGATCCGCACCGCGATCGGGCGCAAATGCTGAAAGTCGAAAGCGTCCAGCAGGCGTGGCAACAATGGATAAATAAATTGCCTCCAGCGCGTCGCGAAGATGATGATGTTAAAGAGATCCGTTGGATGATTGAAGAACTGCGTGTCAGTTATTTCGCCCAACAGCTCGGTACGCCTTATCCTATTTCCGATAAGCGTATTTTACAGGCCATGGATCAGATTACGGCCTAAAAAGCCAGGCGACGACGTCTTTCAAAGCGATCCGGTACAAGTTCGGAACAAAAAGGAGGAATTATGAATACAACGCCATTTCCGGCGCTCTCTGCGGAAACATTGCTGGCGGTGAATACCGTCGGACAGTGGCTGGCGCAAAATGATTTTTCCGGCGAACAACCTTATTCGTCGGATTGCGTCGTCCTGGCGGGCAATGCGGTGATCCCCACTATCGACGCGGCCTGTCGCATCGCCAAAGCGCAAGGCGTTCCTTTACTGATTAGCGGCGGTATAGGTCATTCGACGCCGTTTTTGTACGCCGTGATTGCCCGGCATCCGCGCTACCACACTATTCGCACAAGCGGACGCGCTGAAGCCGCGATCCTTGCGGATATCGCGAACCAGTTCTGGCATATTCCGGCTGAGAAAATTTGGCTGGAAGATCGGTCAACTAATTGCGGCGAAAATGCCCGTTTCTCCTGCGCACTGATCCGTCAGGCGAAAGAAAACATTAACACGGCTATCGTTGTGCAAGACCCCACCATGCAGCGGCGCACTATCGCGGCATTCCGGCGCGTGACAAACGACGACACCGATGCGCCGCGCTGGCTGAGTTTTCCTGGTTTTGTTCCGGTACTGCGCCACCTTAATGACGGTACACGTTTTGCCAATGTTGAAGAGGGCATCTGGACGGTGGAGCGTTATCTGTCTCTGATTGCCGGCGAGCTGCCCCGTTTGCGTGACGATGAAACAGGGTATGGACCGCGTGGTAAAGATTTTATCATTCACGTTGATATCCCACGCGATATTGAAAACGCATGGCAGGTATTGCAGGCAGATACTACGCTGCGCAGTGCGTTAGGACAGAGAGCTTTACGCTAAAAATCGCCCGTTTGCGAGGGTGAACGGGCAAGTGCGACCACCATTTCATAAATTTGATGAATTATTTATAAAAGCTGGTTATGTTGTCGCTTTACGGTTTTCATTCAGGACGCGCTATGGGCAATAAGTATTCCGGCCTGCAAATTGGTATTCACTGGTTAGTCTTTTTTCTGGTTATTGTGGCTTACGCCGCGATGGAGCTGCGCGGTTTTGCGCCGCGTAGTTATCGGCCCTGGTTTAATATGACGCACGTTTCATGTGGTATCACTATTTTGCTTTTAATGGTGGCACGCTTGTTTATTCGGCTGAAATATCCCACGCCGCCCATTGTTCCTCGTCCAAAACCGATGATGACCGGAATGGCGCATTTAGGACATCTGGTGATTTACCTGTTATTTATCGCGCTGCCTGTTATTGGTCTGGTCATGATGTATAACCGCGGTAATCCCTGGGTCGCATTTGGCATTACTATGCCCCATGCCGCCGAAGCTAACTTTGAACGCGTAGATATGCTGAAATCCTGGCACGTCACGCTGGCGAATCTGGGCTATTTTGTTATTGGACTTCATGCCATCGCTGCTTTGATGCATCACTATTTCTGGAAAGACAATACGCTGTTACGGATGATGCCGCGTAAGCGTGACTGACCGTCCTGTATGACGTTTGCTTCAGGCGGGGTTAACTGCTTAAGGCAAACAAGGCATCTATCAGAGGGGATGGCGTATTCCATACAGAAAACGCCTGCGTCTAACCAGGACCCGTGACGCAGGCGAAGGAGGACGGGTCTACATCGGAAGCGGGTATTATACTTATTTGTATGACAAATAAAATAAGCAATTACTATTCCGTAATCCAATGTTTAATCAACGGGTTAAACCCACATGATCGCGCTGCCCGACCGCTCGGAAGTGCCTGTACTTACAATGAACGTGGCATAGTGGCGGAAAATAGCGCAACGGCGCCATGTTGCTCCAAAGTCACCTTAGCGAAATGCTCGTCCAACACGCTGCGTAACGTATCGGCTGAATCATTGGTATTACTGAATATTCCTTTCTTGTTATAAACAGCCATTAATTTCTTACCAAAAGCATTGTGAGGAACCTCTTTGCCCAGAATCGTGGCGCCAAAAAGTGTGCCGCCGGGTTTAAGCGCCATACCGGCATTTTTAATTGCCTTCGCTTTTGTTGTCATCTCACCGGGTAAGCAGTGCAGAAGATAGTACATCGAAACGGAATCGAAGCGCCCGTGCCAGTCCGCCGGGAACGTGTCGAAAACATCGTGTTGTAGTGTGGCGCGGATTTTCGTATTACCCACTCGGCTGGCGGCTATTTTCAGGCTATCCGGATTTAAATCCATCAGCGAAATGGCATGAGTCGCAGGTGCATGTTTCAGGTAATAACCTGTACCTACGCCAATATCCAGGTGAGTCTCGCCCATGTGATGCAGGAAGAAAGGAAGTAGTCGCGTATCAGTAGGACACTTCCATGCATATTTGTTTGAGATATTGAGTACCCACCAGTCATATAAGCTAAGCGTGAATGGGTTATAGACTTTTGCGCCTGATTGTTGTGTATGCTTCATTGTTCTCTCACTAAATAATTTCGCGCTGGAATTAAAACAACGAAGCAATCGTTAGGCAAGCATTAATCAGGTGAGTGAGTAATTTAATGCGATGAATAAAGGAGATATTATGAATTAAGCGGCTATCTTAAAGAATATAGAGGATAATAATAGCTGATAAATGAATTGAACAGTCATATTATTATAAGCTGATAATTAATAATCGTTGATGTACGCGTATTAAGCCCTTTGATAATAACAATGCAATTAAATGCAGGAAGAACAATATTTATTCAAACACATAAAGCGATTATTGCACATTAATTGATATTTTAAATGTTACGCTGAGATAGCCATCTTTATTTAATATCACCTACCTGGAGGCGATATGATTGAGGTTTTTGAAGCGTTTGGCTGGACCTTACTTTTAGGCGGTCTGGCAGTGGCAGTACTGTTTATCACTGCACTGGATAAAAAACGGTAATCATTGCATTTGACGCACCTGTTGAGTTGGTATTACAAATAATTGTACCTGAAATCTACCACTTCTGAATTTTGCGATATTTTGCCATTCTGACGGCAAGGGGTAATCCTGACTAAAGTTACCGCCGCTTACCAACCAGACACGATGGTAACTTTTTGAAAGCGTTGTCAGAGTATCAATATATGTCTGATCGGCTTGCGCATAAAACAGTGAACCAAAGCCATAGGCATTCGGTCTTCCTGATGTTCCGTGTGCGTTAGGCGGTGTATAAAGAAACGTACGATAATCTCGCTTATTATAATACACATAACTTAAATAATCGAACATTTTACTGACTACCACGGCATCATTAGGCTGGTGACGGGTATTAATATAGTTTACCAGTGGTTTAAACTCGTCTATGTGCTCAGGGTTATTATGATATGAACCATAGCCGAATAATAAGGTGAATAAGATAAACCAGAAGCCACAAACCGCTTTTTTTGCGCGGGTAAGTAATACCGCGAGCAGGGGAGGAATGCTCAGCGATGAGAAGAAGAAATAACGATCGATAAATAACGGCATCCACCAGGAAATGATGAAGACCAGCATTACAGGGATGACCAGATTACAAAATAATATCAGCTGATATCTTTCATATTCTCCGTTGCATAAAGATATTCGCCCCACAGTACCGATAAAACCTCCCACAGCCAGCCACAGAATGAACGACGGAAAACCCTGTCCGTTGTTTCCGGTAAAAAAATGCCAATACATCGCAGGCAGGTCACGCCATGTTACGGGGGGAATCCAACCGATATCATTACCGGCTCTCAACTGCGCCAGATGAGTCAGTAAATTAAACAATACGGGCAACCAGGGGAGATAAGCGACAGCAATCGCCAGGTTAGCAAACCACCAGCCAGGAAGTTTAAGGTAGCAGGCCGTTTTATGGCTTTGGCAGGATAATATTGTTACTGCGATCCAGTGGGCAATAAGTGTAAATAGGGTGAAATAATGGGTGTAAAAGCTGAACGTCATAAGTAAAGCATACGCGACAAGATAGCGATTATGGGTGGGTGTTTTTATCCACATCATCAATGCTAACGCGGCAGCGAGCGTTAGCATTCCCATTAACGCGTACATGCGCGTTTCTTGACTGTAATGAACTGCCATCGGCATCAGGGCGGCGAACCATCCCGCCAATAAGGCTGTACGTTCATTTGCCAGCCATCGCGTAAGCGCGATAACCAGCACAACTGTCAGGATCCCAAAGAGTAGACTGAGAGAGCGTACCGCTGCAATGCTATCACCCAATAATATGATCCAGTCATGCAGTAACAGATAATAAAGCGGGGGATGCACGTCAAAAGCGGCATGGAAGAGCAGATTATCTACGCTATGTCGACTAATCAGCACGCTGGACGCTTCGTCACACCAAAGGTAGCGGTCAGTTAAAAACAGCAACCGTATAAGGGCGGAGAATATGACAATGAGACAAACATGATATTTATACTTTATTTTTCTTAACCCATCGCCGGGCTGCCATATTGATAGTTGTGGTAGCGCCATAATATCCTCAATGGAGTAAGACTTAGACCAGAATGGACATCTAACGCAATAATGAAGGTTAAAATCTTAATCAACGCTAAATAAAAATAACTTTGATAATGTCAGTGGTGAATTAATCAGAATAGTGCAGTGCAACTCAGTAACCCTGACCGTAATGGCGAAGCAGTCTATGCTCTAAAAACCGCGTCAAACCGACAATAAAGGTAACGCCAATAAGGTACACTATGGCAGCAAAAAGGTAAGCATGGAAGAATTTAAAGCTGGTTGCTGCAACCTCCTGAATTCGCGCGAAAAACTCTGTATATTGGATAAGAAAAACGATGGTACTGTCTTTAAGGTTATTAATCACCTGATTCGTTAAGGCTGGAATGGAAGACAGCAATACCTGAGGCAGTATAATCCACAAAAAGACCTGCCGTTTGTTCAATCCCTGAACGACTGCTGCCTCCGTTTCATATTTATTCAATGCGTTATAGGCCGTTGTCATGTACGCGGCATTATATGCGCCGACATTTAAGGTAAACCCTGTAACCGCCACGGTAAAAGAGGACAGGTGAATGCCAGATTGAGGTAAACCATAATAGATAACAAACAGAATAAGAATGAGTGGCGTACCGATAAAGAAATCCATGTACAGTCGAGTTATGGCTTTTACCACGGGGCGATGGCTCAGGCTCAGAAAGAAAATAATAATTCCCCACAAAAAACCGGTGATGGAAACAATCAGCGCAAGTTTACAGGTTTCTTTAATACCGTCCACAACAAGTGGCAGTTGTTCAGTCAGGTCATTAAAGAAGAGAGACCAGCCAGCGATCATCGTTGTGCCTCGCTAAAAAAACAGTGGATATCTGGATCCGTTTCTCGTAAGGCAAGATCGGTAAAAGCGCCTTCTGCACGAATTTTGCCATGATTAAGAAACGTTACGTTATCGCTTAGTAATCTGGCGAGGCGAATATCATGAGTGACGCATAATATAGTGACGCCATTGTCGTGAAGTTGCTTGATCAACATTCCGACTTCACGAGTCATGAGCGGATCAAGCGCAGACGTCGGCTCATCAAAAATAATGAGTTCTGGGTCGGTGACCATTGTTCGGGCCAGGGCGACGCGCTGTTGCTGGCCGCCCGATAATTGCGAAGGGTATTTCGCGCTATGCGAGGCCATATCAAGTTTTTGTAGCACATGTAAGGCTTTCTCCCGGGCTAGTTGTCCCGGCATGCCAAACACTTTACATAGGGCAAGGGTAATGTTATCCATAACGTTAAGATGGCGATACAAAGCGTAATTCTGGAAGACACAACCGACTTTTTTTCTGAACTCAAGAACAGTAAATTCCTTGTCATAAATATTTCTCCCGTGAAAATAAATATCGCCATAATCAGGTTCTTCCAATCGAAGCAGACAGCGTAAAAGCGTCGTTTTTCCACAACCTGATGGCCCCATGACTACTTTCATGTCTCCCGATTGAATTTTTAGACTAACCGTATCAAGAACCTTTTTTCCTGAATATTCCTTACTTATCTCTTTTAGTTCCAGTAAAGCCATGAGTATCACCTCTATTTTTATGCTTCAACTGATGCGATATTTTTTCTCAAACACTCCGGCCAGAAGAGTAAATACTTTATAAATAATGAAATATAATACCCCGGCAAGAGTATAAATCTGTAACCCGTTCAGCGTGATGGCTGTCAGTGACATTGCCTGCTTCGTTATTTCAGCGATGCCTACAGTATAAGCAAAGGGCGTCGCTTTTAATACAGAAGAAAACTCATTGATAATACCGGGCACAGAAAATCGCAACATCTGTGGCAGTTCAATATTTATTATAACCTGTAATTGACGCATTCCTGCCACTTTCGCTACCGTTATTTCGAATGGCTCAACTAATTTAAGCGCCCCTCTGAACACCTCGGCAAGATAACTCCCGCTGATTAAGCCGACGCTGAGGTTCATGGCCACCAGTGGTGAAACATATATGCCAATCGATGGCAATCCAAAATAAACAAGAAAAACAGCAATAAGTATTGGAATTCCCCGAAGAATAAAGACCAGTACGTCGAGTATCTTCTGTAGTGGAAGAGGGGATAGTCGCCGTAATACGGCGACTGTAAGCCCGGTCAAAAACGCTGAGAGAAAACAGGTAAATGTTACAAGCAGCGTATTACCAATCCCTTCCAATAGGAAATAAAAGATAGCCAGCATATTACCTGATGACATAGCTTACTATTTCATCCAGCTATCGACAATGCCAGATATTTTTTGTGGCCCTTGCTCTTTAAGCCATAAGTTGAAATCATCGCGCACGGGAGAGCCTTTCTTAAAGGCAATGCCAAGCTGATCAACATTCTTGAAAACATAACGGCTTTCTATCGGCATCTTTTTCTTATTTTTGAAGGTAAAATAAACCGGCTCTTCTATAAAAGCCAGATCAAGATTGCCATTTTTTAGATCAGCCATCGTCTCATTATAGGTTGGATACAATTTTACTTTACTTAACGAGTAGTATCCTTTGGGCTCCAGATCGTTTTTGATAAGGTCGGAGTAAGCCATTCCTCGAGGGTATCCAATAGAATATTTATTTAATTCATTGAGGTTATTGAGCGTTATTTTATGATTGGCCATACTGACCAGATAAAAAGAGTTGATGTAATAAGGTTCAGAGAAATCAATAACTTTCTTACGTTTATCTGTGATTGAAATTCCCGAAAATGCTACATCTGCCTGACCACTCGCCACTGCGCCAAGCATTCCATCCCAGGCATATTCGGTGATGTTTAGCTTACAATGCCGTGACTGACAGTAAGACGAAAAAAGCTCCAGATCTATCCCCTGCAATTTGCCATCAGCACTTTTAAATAACATAGGGGGAGAGGCTGGTGATACTGCGACATTGAGTGTTCTCCCTTCAACGATGCTATCAGCAAACGCTGAAGACGACATTATTCCCAACACTATCATCGATAAGCCAAATTTTTTGGATAACATGCTATCTATTTCCTGTAGTAAGGTAATGCGTATTATAAATTAAGCATTAGGGCGTGAGCCTGACATTTGCAGGCGTAAAGTACTTAACGTTATGTATTCCATCGCTGTTAACTAATTTAATCAGGAGGTTTGACAGGAATCATCAAAGGGAATGGATTGAATATACCATGAGATATCAACTGGATATGAGTGCAGCGACACCATGAAAGGTGAAAATGTAAAGATACCATAGACATTAGTATACTGGACATAGTTTATGCTCCATTTACGCATACATATTTACATGATAAGCAGATAAATGCTTCAGTGACGGTGCCTTTCATGTCTCTAATTATCATCTTACCACTCTATCCAGGGCCAATATAAAGACTTATCTTTTCTTGTCAAATACATTTTTTGAGCTAAGTTGATTTGCGTGCTATCTATATTTGCAAGCATATAAATTATTTGTCTCATGAACAAACGACAACAAATCAGGATTTCTGACGATGTTGTTATGTTTATCAAAACGTTAACTTGTTTTAATCGATGATAATCTTAATTCAGAAATATCTGAATATATACAGTTGTTGAGATAAAATTCTCAAATTAACATCGTACATCTTATGTAATAAATATAAATACGATTAATAAATCCAAAACTGAGACTGCCAACCGGATAACAAACAGCAATAAAGAGGGTTCTTCATTAAGTTATCCTGGCAACGGTTAAGGTGGTAACATTTTCGGTGGCTTTACCCATTTTAATCGTGTTCACAGCCGTTAATTACCTTATGATTACCATGGTAATTAAAAATGAATCCTTAATGACTCGTTGGCTGAGTGAAAAAAATTCTACATCACATAGGCGCATGTATCGCGTATAATGGGCTCCGATGCCCCTAATTATTGCTATGACATAATGATATGTATCTTAACCGCTTTTGTTATTTACTCCTGATCTCCGCTGCGGTCGGAAGCATTTTTACATCGCATCCCGTCGCGATGTGGTTCCTGCTCGCCAATGTGCTAACGCTGGCGATCTACGGTATAGACAAAACGGCGGCACGTAAAACCTGGCGCAGAGTGCCGGAATCCACTTTGTTGGTGTTTGGGGCTGTCGGTGGGTGGCCTGGTGCGATTGTTGGTCAACAACTCTTCCGTCATAAAACGCAAAAGCAGCCATTCAAAACATACTTTATCGTCAGTGTGATAGTGAGTATTGTAGTTACGGTGGCGATCTATCGACTCTATCCATTTTTGTCTTACTGAACATAGACTATGTATCACTTATTGACCAATCGGCAGCAAAGATAGCATCATATTTTCATGCCACCGGCACTATGATATTGAGCTGTGTTTTGCTCAAGACGCACCGCAGCCGATGGAACTTTATTCAGTGGAATAATGATGAGCTATAAAACTTTCTAACATTATGGCAAAACAATGATGGACTTCCTGGGTTGGATGGACAAGGTCGTTGAAGACGTATTGCGGACATATATCTAGCTGAGGGTCTTTAGCCCCGGGAACATGTACATAGCCGTGGTGAGTATAAGGGTTTTCCGTATCATAACCAATATTACTGGCCGCCTCCATTATCACCTTAAATGCATCGGCAGTCTCGTAATAGCATATTTTATGCTGGGGGTATTTTTCTTTTAATTCTTCAACATTAGTTTTTAGCAGGGCATTGTGAGCGATGCTTTCATCCTTAAGTTTTCTTTTTTCATCAGAATGCTTGCCATAGGGTGTTAAAGACAAATCGGGAATCCCCATGACCAGAACATTATTAACTCCACCGGAAATTATTTTTTCAATATCATCAATTTGTTGCTCAACGACCATTATTACATTATCTTTGTGTAGTGTCATATAGTCATTAGCCCCCAATAAAAATATCGCCAGGTCCTGGTGAGAAGGGGTGTAAGATGCGACTTGTCTGTCCGTATTTGATACAAAGTCACCGATGCAATTAAAGCAGGAATAGCTTGCCGATGTACTTCCCCCTTCAGCAAAATTAAGCATCTCTTTACCTAAGAAGTGTGGAGATGATAAAAACTCAGTCCAGGTAAATCCATTAGTAAACCTTCCGCCAAAGTATTGACCATAGGAGGGTAAGATATGATGTGTTTTTTCAAACATACGCCCTAAGGAGTCAGACAAGCTGTCGCCAAAAAATACCAGTCTGGTAATATCACCCAAAGAAATATTTTTGGGCTTGGGATGTGATTTATTGATTTCTTTGGCAAGACCAAAAGCTTCCGGATGACATTCAACCTCAATAGATAAAATATTTTCACCATTATCATCTTTAATAATCAACTTATCGGCGTGTTCCTGTGATTCTATAATAAACTGTTCTTTACATCCCTGAGACGCTAAGGCTCGAAGTTTGATGTAGGCTCCGCGAACCTGTACCGGTGTTAGATTCAGTTCCTGATGGTGGTAAAGATTAAAGATACATTCGAGCGCCTCTGCATGGTGGGTGGTAAAGAAATATGCTTTGATTTTCTCCCATAAACTTAATTCCGGAAGGCGTACGCTTTCTTTTATCGCATTAAATTTTTCAGAACTGATAGATGATGTGAAATAACCCTGTCCAACACTCAATGGCATAGTGTCCTCCTTACTTTATTAAACACGCTTTAGCAAAGCATTAATTAGCAAATATTAGCAAGAAAAGTAATCAGGTAAATGGTGTATATGGAATTGCGCCTTTTTCACAGTTTGTCGCCGTCAATAAAATGTATGCAGTGTTTATTATTTTTCAGCGAAGTAAATACATCATCAACAACGTGAGGTTAATACCGGGTACATATTATCTGACTGCTATCATTATTGAGTATGCGCCTGGCTAAGGCAAAGATCTAAAAAAGAAGCCACTCCTGATTTTAGTGTGCTGGCGTGAGTATGAGCTGGCTTGATACTCAGGAAAAACAGACAAACTTATCATCCGACTATTATTGCTAAAGTGCTAGTGTTTTATGTGACATTTTGATTTCTATTTTCATATTAAATATTTCTTAAGTGAGTTAACTATAATGAATGATGATTCAATTATTAAAAACTCTTCGATGCTTTTGGCCTATTTAGGTGGTTTGGGATGGGGAAGCGCCTATTTTTATGGCTGGGGCGTCTCCGCGTACTATGGTTTCCCGTGGTGGTATGTAGGCGTCGGCCCTGACAACATTGCCCGAAGTCTATTCCATGCGATTAGCCTGATGGCTATATTCATAATAGCGTGGGGAGTGGGTATTCTATTATTTTTTCTAGTAAAGCAAAAAGCACGTATCCACGACCTTAGCTTTTTACGTCTTTTTTTGGCAGCGGTTTTGTTCTTTATTCCAATTGTTATCGAGTTTTCTCTCTTAACAGAATCGTTTTTGTGGGAGCTTTTTTTTATCATTTTACTGGTGGCTTTATGCTTATCGGTGGGGATGCGTTTTTATAGTAAATTGATGCCAGTGATTTGTTTTACGCAACTCAGTTGGGTGCGAAGGCATTGTTTCACTATAGTTATGCTTGGTTTTATTATATATTTTTTTATATTTTCTTTTTTTGTTGGAATCTATAAACCACAATTAAAGAAAGAATACGAAATGATATTGTATGATGGAGGCTGGTACTACGTCCTGGCCAGATATCATGATAGTTTTATTTTGTCGAAATCCTTTACTAAAAATAACAATAGATTTATTATTTTTAGACCAGAAGATGGGCACTCTTATGAAATTACTCTGGTAAAAGTCAGGCTTTAATAAAATGCTGGTTGGCAAGAGCGTGAAATGACGGCAGAACTTCCCATAGCAACGATTGAGGAAAGAACTGAGCGCCCATATCTGTAGGCTGTGGAATAGCAATGCCGGGAAGGACATGGCATGACACTTTATCTGACATTACCATTTGAGTGACAGGTTAGCAGATGTTTCAGGCCAAACCCAAGTTGAACTGGAGCGCTCAGAAGCCGATTACCTACATAACAAATATTGGCCGCAAGCTTATGCTGTGGGCGGAATATACGACCGCTATTATCCAGACTGGCTGTTAACTTATTTATTTTCCCATAGTAACCTATAACAGGCCTCCCTGAGGCATTGGCTAGCATCTGTGCATTGGAAAAACAGGCTCCATTTGCACTATAGCAACTTATAAATTTTATTTCCTCATGAGAGTTGCTAATATGGCGGATTGATTTTGAAAGTGATGATGACTGACTTGCACCGGAACCGTACCGATTTTCATGTTGAACAACAAAAGGAGCACCATGTTTACAAATCGAAATAGGCATGGATTATTACCTGAGATTGATTTCAAATTAACAATAATGATGACGCTTTTGGGTATTAAAAATCTTTCAAATAACGCTCATTTGATTTTTTGTCCACATTGACTAAGCCTGGAAAGACACAGGGTTGAGATATTTTCGCTACCCGTCGGCGGTGTATCGCAGTTGTGATGTTACGTTCTTACAAGACTGACATCTGCATATCATAACCTTTATTCATTACCACCTGGTGAGTAAATAAAAACTATTAATCAAATATTTACTTCTGGGTAATGGGACTGGATTTACCGGCATTACCTCTGTGCCCCAGTCGGGCAGAACATTGCAGCTTAGAAAGAAAGCTTTGGTGTTTATTGTCTGTGGCCTGAAAAAGTTCCCATGAGCTGAATATGCTGAATGTGAACTGATTCTTGATGGTCTATGCCGGAAATCTATAAGCTATTGATTTTTATATTGTGTGTAATTTTACAATTACATAAACATAAAATTCTGATAGTATACCCCCCTATAGTATATGGAGGTCGAATGCCGCATTCACCTGAAGATAAAAAACGTATCCTTACCCGTGTTCGTCGCATACGCGGGCAGGTCGAAGCGCTGGAGCGGGCGCTTGAGTCTGGCGAACCTTGTCTGGCGATTCTGCAACAGATTGCCGCCGTGCGCGGCGCGTCTAATGGCCTGATGAGTGAAATGGTTGAAATCCATCTGAAAGATGAGCTGGTCAGCGGGGAGACCACGCCAGATCAGCGCGCGGTTCGGATGGCGGAAATCGGCCATCTTCTTCGCGCTTATCTAAAATAACAATTTCCCTCACCGTAACAGGAAGAGATATATGAAATCACGTGCAGCAGTTGCTTTTGGTCCCGGTCAGCCGTTAAAAATTGTCGAGATTGACGTTGCGCCGCCGAAAAAAGGCGAAGTTCTGGTCAAAATCACTCATACCGGCGTTTGCCATACCGATGCTTTTACCCTTTCCGGCGATGATCCGGAAGGCGTATTCCCGGCAGTCCTGGGTCACGAAGGCGGCGGCGTGGTAGTCGAGGTCGGCGAGGGGGTCACCAGCCTGAAACCCGGCGATCATGTTATTCCACTGTATACGGCGGAATGCGGCGAGTGTAAGTTCTGTAAGTCCGGTAAAACTAACCTTTGTCAGGCCGTACGCGCCACTCAGGGAAAAGGGCTGATGCCGGATGGCACTACCCGCTTTTCTTATAACGGCGAACCCGTTTATCACTATATGGGAACCAGCACGTTCAGCGAATATACCGTTTGCGCGGAAATTTCTCTGGCGAAAGTGAACCCGCAGGCGCCGCTGGATAAAGTGTGTCTGTTGGGCTGTGGCGTGACGACTGGTATTGGCGCCGTCCATAACACCGCTAAAGTGAAAGCGGGCGACACCGTTGCCGTTTTTGGTTTAGGCGGTATTGGGCTGGCGGTTATTCAGGGCGCGGTTCAGGCTAAAGCCGGGCGTATTTTAGCTGTCGACACGAATCCGGAAAAATTTACGCTGGCGGGCGAAATGGGGGCCACGGACTTTATTAATCCGAATGATTACGACAAACCGATCCAGGACGTTATTGTTGAGCTTACTGATGGCGGCGTAGATTTCAGTTTTGAATGTATCGGCAACGTTAACGTGATGCGAGCAGCGCTGGAATGTTGTCATAAAGGCTGGGGCGAAAGCATTATTATTGGCGTAGCGGGGGCAGGGCAGGAAATCAAAACCCGTCCCTTCCAGCTAGTGACCGGTCGCGTCTGGCGTGGCTCCGCCTTTGGCGGCGTGAAAGGGCGCACGCAGCTGCCAGGGATGGTCGAAGATGCGATGAACGGTAAAATCCGTTTAGATCCTTTTATTACTCACCGCCTGCCGCTGGAGCAGATTAACGATGCCTTTGAACTGATGCATCAGGGTAAATCCATCCGTACTGTTATCCACTTTGGCGATAACTGATTCATCCGCCAGCGGATTTTCCGCTGGCGCTTTTCTGAATTTTCTGGAATGAATGTTGTGAAAATGTGACGAAGGCGATGCTTTTCGCGGTAAGCAAACGTCACGAAGTGCCGATGACTATCTAACGGGCGTGTTTTACGCATAAAACCTACAAGAGAGTCGACGGTCATGGGCAACACATTCTCGATGCAAGCCTCGCATAAACTGGGCTTCCTGCATCATATTCGGCTGGTTCCGCTGTTTTCCTCCATTCTCGGTGGCATCCTTCTTCTTTTTGCTTTGAGCGCCGGGCTGGCAGGCTATTTTCTGTTACAGGCCGATCGCGATCAGCGTGATGTCACGGACGAGATTCAGGTACGGATGGGATTATCCAACAGCGCTAACCACTTACGTACCGCACGTATCAATATGATCCACGCTGGCGCGGCGAGCCGGATTGCTGAAATGGATGAAATGAAAGCCAATATTGCCGCTGCGGAAACGCGGATCAAGCAGTCTCAGGACGGCTTTAACGCTTATATGTCCAGAGCGGTGAAAACACCCGCCGATGACGCGTTAGATAACGAGTTAAACGCCCGCTACACCGCCTATATCAACGGCCTGCAACCGATGCTGAAATTTGCCAAAAATGGCATGTTCGAAGCGATCATTAATCATGAAAACGAGCAGGCAAAACAACTGGATGCAGCATATAACCATGTCCTGTTGAAAGCGATTGAACTGCGCACCGAGCGGGCAAGACTACTTAGCGAGCAGGCTTACCAACGTACCCGACTCGGTATGATGTTTATGATTGGCGCATTTACGTTGGCGCTGGTATTGACGTTAATGACCTTCATGGTGCTGCGTCGCACGGTGATACAACCCTTGCAGCAGTCTGCGTCACGTATCGAACGCATTGCGGCCGGCGATCTGACCATGGCTGACGAGCCCACAGGACGCAGTGAAATTGGTCGCCTGAGTCATCATCTTCAGCAGATGCAGCATGCGTTGCAACAAACGGTAGGGGCGGTGCGTCAGGGGGCGGAGGAAATTTATCGAGGCACCAGCGAAATTACCGCTGGTAATACGGATTTATCTTCTCGTACTGAACAGCAGGCTGCCGCCATTGAACAGACCGCGGCCAGTATGGAACAGTTGACGGCAACCGTTAAGCAGAATGCGGATAATGCGCATCACGCCAGCAAACTGGCGGAAGATGCTTCCGGTAAAGCCAGCCGCGGAGGCCAGATGGTTTCCGGGGTCGTACAAACGATGGGGAATATTTCCACCAGCTCGAAAAAAATCTCGGAAATTACCGCCGTCATTAACAGTATCGCTTTCCAGACCAACATCCTGGCGCTGAACGCGGCGGTCGAGGCGGCACGCGCCGGGGAACAAGGACGCGGTTTTGCGGTGGTCGCCAGTGAGGTTCGTACCCTCGCCAGTCGCAGCGCGCAGGCGGCAAAAGAGATTGAAGGCTTGATCGGCGCATCGGTCAGCCTGATTGAACAAGGATCTGAAGAGGTTATCGCTGCGGGGAGCACCATGAATGAGATTGTGGATGCCGTCAAACGCGTCACCGATATTATGCTCGACATCGCGGCAGCCTCTGATGAGCAAAGTCGCGGTATTGTTCAGGTCAGTCAGGCTATTTCTGAGATGGACAGGGTTACGCAACAAAACGCGTCGCTGGTCGAAGAGGCGTCCGCGGCGGCAGCTTCGCTTGAAGAACAGGCTGCCCGCTTGACGCAAGCCGTTGATGCGTTTCGTTTACAGGATACTGGCGCGACGATGCGATCATCCTTCCTTTAGTAAGCGTCGCGCCAGCGGGCTATTTTAGCCGCGGGCGCGTTTATTCTCCGACAGCCGCTATCACAGCGGCATCGATTTACGGATCGCCGCAATCAGCATTTGCGCCCCGGTTGAGAGCGGGATATCAACTCGCGTAAGAATACCTATCGGCTCGCCCGCGCTCTGGGTCGGCACGGGTAATGAGACCAGCGTCGCCTGGCGAAGATCTTCTTTAACCGCGCCAGAGGGGACGAACCAGACGTAATCGTAATCTACGGTCAGTTGTCGTGATAACGATGCGGATAGCGTTTCGATACATCCGGCAGGCATTTTACACCCCTGGCTTTGCAACAGGGCTTCCGCATTCTGGCGCGGTACCGTGCCTTTTGGCGAGACGACTACCGGCCATTCCATAACCCGGCTGAGCGTGATCGTCTCCTGTAACAGGGGATGACCGGGGCGTACCACTAATTTAAGCGATTCTAAAAACAGCAGTTCGTAATTTAAACCGCCCATTAATTCCGGGTCTGACATGCGGCCAATACCCAGATCGATCTCGCCTGATTTAAGACCCGCAAGCAACATCGTATTGTTCATGGTCGCGACCTGTAACGAGGTCGATTTTTGCTGTTGATGGAACCGCCCAATAGCCGCCGGGAGTATACCCAGCGCAGCGGTGGGGAGCGCGCCAACACGCACCACATCGGCGCTAGCGTCCTCTTTGCGATTCAGCGCCTGCCCGGCGGTATTCAATGCATCTAATACTTTTACCGCATGAGTCAAAAATTGTTCGCCAGGAACCGTTAATTGCGCGCCCAGTCGCCCGCGTTCAAACAGACGGGTTCCGGTGAGTTGTTCCAGTTCGTTCAGCGTTTTAGAAAGCGCTGGCTGGCTCAGGTTAAGAGTTTCAGCCGCGCGCCCCAGAGTTCCCTGTTGCGCAACGGCTACAAATGTATGAAGGTGGCGCAACCGAATGCGCTGACTAAACAGACCATTTTTTTCCATAAGCGATGTTAAAAACAGAGCCGTGCGGGTGACAAGTAAAGTTGTTTGTTTTTGATAACCTGATAGCAAAATATTATTAACATTTTACCATTTCAAGTTACAACTGTTTTATTTTACTGATGATTCAACTGCCGTTAAGCGTGTTAAGCCGCGATCTGGTCGGGGATATGCCAGCTCATGTCAATCCGTTCTGCATAATGAATTCAGGTCGGATCACACTTTATAAATTCTTCTCCCCGGAATGGATGAGGTTTTCTACACTCCAGGTAACATTCACTGGAGGCATGACATTATGGCGAACACCATCACGGCAGATGAGATTCGGGAACACTTTTCGCAGGCAATGTCGGCAATGTACCAGCAGGAAGTTCCGCAGTACGGTACGTTACTGGAACTTGTGGCTGACGTGAATCTGGCGGTGCTGGAAAATAATCCCAAACTGCATGAGCAGTTGGCTAATGCCGATGAACTGGCGCGATTGAACGTGGAACGGCATGGCGCCATTCGTGTTGGCACCGCAGAAGAACTTTCTACCTTGCGTCGGATATTCGCCATCATGGGGATGTACCCAGTAAGTTATTACGATCTCTCTCAGGCGGGCGTGCCTGTGCACTCCACGGCATTTCGTCCCATTGACGAGGCTTCGCTCTCGCGTAATCCCTTTCGCATGTTCACTTCGCTATTACGCCTGGAGCTCATTGAAAACGCGGCATTACGCCAGCGGGCGGCGGAAATCTTATCGCAGCGGGATATTTTTACATCGCGCTGCCGACAATTGCTGGATGAGTACGACGAGCAGGGCGGTTTTAGTGCTGCTCAGGCCGAAGAGTTCGTCCGTGAAACGCTGGAGACTTTTCGCTGGCATCGTCAGGCTACCGTTGATGAAGAAACGTACCGCAGCCTGCATCGTGAGCATCGTTTAATTGCCGACGTGGTCTGTTTTCCGGGGTGCCACATTAACCATCTGACGCCACGTACTCTGGATATCGACCGGGTACAGGCCATGATGCCGGAGTGCGGCATTACGCCTAAAATTCTTATCGAAGGTCCGCCTCGCCGCGAAGTGCCTATTCTGTTGCGGCAAACCAGTTTCAAAGCCCTGGAAGAGCAGGTGCTCTTCGTTGATGAAAAGCAGGGTACGCACACGGCGCGCTTCGGCGAAATTGAGCAACGTGGCGTCGCGCTGACGCCAAAAGGTCGTCGATTATATGATGAACTATTGCACAAGGCGGGAACGGGTAAGGATAACTTCACGCATCAACTCCATTTGCGGGAGGTCTTTAACGCCTTTCCGGATAGCGAATTTCTGCTTCGCCAGCAGGGGCTTGCCTGGTTCCGTTATCGCTTAACGCCTTCCGGCGAGGCGCATCGTCAGGCGATCCATCCTGGCGACGATCCGCAGCCGCTTATTGAGCGCGGTTGGGTAATCGCGCAGCCGATTATCTATGAAGATTTTCTTCCGGTCAGCGCAGCCGGCATTTTTCAGTCGAATTTGGGAAATGAAACGCTGGCAAGAAGCCACGGCAATGCCAGCCGCGACGCCTTTGAACAGGCGCTGGGATGTGCTGTACGGGATGAATTTTCGTTATATCAGGAAGCGGAAGAACGCAGTAAACGCCGTTGCGGTCTGCTTTAAAAGCGGTAAGCTTCACAGGCTGTGAGGATACTGTAAAAGGAAGGCGTTATGTTGAATCCCTCCATCCCGCTGGTGGCGACGCGTCACGGTAAAATCGTGGGCGTCGTACAGGAAGAAATCCATATCTGGCGCGGTATACCTTATGCCGCGCCGCCAACAGGGGAGCTACGCTGGCGTGCGCCGCAGCCTGTTACGCCCTGGCAGGATGTGCGCCAGGCGGATTGTTTCTCCTGCGCCAGTTGGCAGGATATTACCTGGTGTCGCGAACTCGGCGGCGGCGATCCGGGAAATTTTTCTGAAGACTGTCTCTATCTGAACGTCTGGGCTCCCGCCGTGCGTCATGAACCGTTGCCGGTCATGGTCTGGCTACACGGCGGCGGTTACACCATTGGCGCGGGGAGTTTGCCGCCCTATGACGGTCAAGCGCTGGCGAAGCGCGGCGCGATCGTGGTGACGGTCAATTATCGGCTTGGCCATCTGGGCTTTTTCGCGCATCCGGCGCTGGAAGGCGAAGGGGCGGAGTGTATTCATAATTTCGCTTTACTCGATCAAATCGCTGCGCTGCGTTGGGTGCAGGACAATATTGCCGCATTTGGCGGCGATACGCAGAATGTGACGTTATTTGGCGAATCCGCCGGCGCCCGCAGCGTGCTGTCGTTGATGGCTTCGCCGTTGGCGAAGGGGCTTTTTCATAAAGCGATTATTCAGAGTGGTTATACGCTGCCGGATACGCCCCGCGAGGTGGCGCTAAAAAAAGGCGTTGCGCTGGCGGAACATCTTGGTTTAGCCCATGCCACTGCCGAACAGCTACGCGCTTTACCGGCAGAGACGTTTTGGCCGCTGGACGCGCCTTTTAAAATTGCGCCGACGCCGATTTCCGGCGACGTCGTGCTGCCGCATCCGATGCTGGAAACCTTCTTTGCGGCGAAACAGCATCCAATACCGGTGATGATCGGCTCGAATAGCGATGAAGCCAGCGTATTGGCCGTTTTTGGCGTCGATATTGCCGGTCAAATTCAAAAAATGCGCCGTGAGCGGCGTGTTGGCTTGGGGTTAATCCGGCTGCTTTATCCTGGAGTGAAAGGCGACGAAGCGCTAGGGCGGCAGGTCTGTCGGGATATGGTATTTACCACGTTGGGTTATGTCGTCATGCAAGCGCAGCAGCGGATCGGCGAACCGTGCTGGCGTTACTGGTTTGATTATGTCGCCGAGGCGGAGCATAACACCTACGCGAATGGCGCCTGTCATGGCAATGAAATACCGTATGTATTCGATACGTTAACGCGGGCTGAGCCCACATGCCATTATGTGAATGAGAATGACCTGGCCTTTGCCTCGCAGGTGGCGGATTACTGGGTGAATTTCGCTCGTCATGCCAGCCGCACGCGCGACGTGCTGCACGGCCCGGTTCGCTGGCCCGCCAGCATTCGGGGGCGAGATCGTCTGTTGCGGATTGGGCTGAACAAACTTGCCGGTTTTAAAGTGGAAAACCGCTTTATGCGTGCGCGTCTGGCGCTGTTTAAACGAGTCATGAAACATCACGTTAGTCTGGAATAAACTTTTCATAACCTGAAGAATGCTGCGTGAGGTTTACATCCGATTCGGTCGGTTCTTATCGACATAAAATATTTACGCTTTTGCACAGTTTCCAGGCGACCAACAATTGGATTATTAATGAATTTTGTCTAGAGTGAGCGGTCAGAAACGGGCACATTCTTGCTGCTGAAAAAACCAGCGCGGGACCATTCACAAGACCAGAAGGACTCATTTTCAGGTATGAATCGTAGACGATTTATTAAAGGTTCAATGGCAATGGCCGCCGTGTGCGGTTCCAGCGGTATTGCTTCACTCTTTTCTCAGGCGGCGTTTGCCGCTGAATCCGATATTGCGGATGGTAAAATTGTCCGTTTTGATTTTGCTGGTCTGCAATCAATGGCCCAGGCGTTAGCGAAAAAGCCCTGGGGTGGCGCGCCGGGACCCTTGCCGGATACGCTCGCCAATCTGACGCCGCAGGCCTATAACAGCATTCAGTATGACGCGGCGCATTCACTCTGGAACGGTGTTGCCAACCGGCAGCTCGATATTCAGTTTTTCCACGTAGGGATGGGCTTCCGTCGTCGCGTACGCATGTTTTCCGTTGATACGACGACGCATCTTGCTCGCGAGATTCATTTTCGCCCGGAACTGTTTAAATACAACGATGCCGGCGTTGATACGACGCAACTGGAAGGGCAGAGCGATCTCGGTTTCGCCGGTTTCCGTGTCTTTAAAGCGCCGGAACTGGCGCGGCGCGATGTCGTCTCCTTCCTGGGCGCCAGTTATTTCCGGGCGGTAGATGATACTTATCAGTATGGCCTGTCGGCTCGCGGGCTGGCGATAGATACCTATACTGACGGTCAGGAAGAGTTCCCTGACTTCACCGCATTCTGGTTTGACACCGCGAAGCCGGGCGATACTACGTTTACCGTTTACGCTCTGTTGGACAGCGCTAGCGTGACGGGCGCGTATAAATTTGTGATCCATTGCGAAAAAACGCAGGTGATCATGGATGTAGAAAACCATCTCTACGCCCGTAAAGATATAAAGCAACTTGGCATTGCGCCGATGACCAGTATGTTTAGCTGTGGGAATAATGAACGTCGGGTATGCGACACCATTCACCCGCAAATTCACGACTCCGATCGGCTGGCGATGTGGCGGGGTAACGGCGAGTGGATTTGCCGCCCGCTGAATAATCCGCAGAAATTGCAGTTCAATGCATATATGGACGATAACCCAAAAGGGTTCGGCCTGCTGCAACTCGATCGCGATTTCTCGCATTATCAGGATGTGATGGGCTGGTACAACAAACGTCCGAGCCTGTGGGTGGAGCCGCGCAGTAAGTGGGGGAAAGGCGCGGTTAGCCTGATGGAGATCCCAACCACTGGCGAAACTCTGGATAATGTGGTCTGTTTCTGGCAGCCGGAAAAAGCGATCAAAGCCGGGGATACGCTGGCGTTTAATTATCGTTTGTACTGGAGCGCGCAGCCGCCGGTACAATCTCCGCTTGCGCGGGTCATGGCGACCCGTACAGGGATGGGCGGCTTTCCCGAAGGTTGGGCGCCGGGCGAACATTACCCGGATAAATGGGCGCGCCGTTTTGCTATTGATTTTGTCGGCGGCGATCTGAAAGCGGCCGCGCCAAAAGGCATTGAGCCGGTAATTACACTCTCCAGTGGCGAGGCGAAGCAGATTGAGATCCTCTACGTAGAGCCTTTCGACGGTTATCGTATCCAGTTTGACTGGTATCCGACCTCGGATTCTACGGCACCGGTGGATATGCGTATGTTCCTGCGCTGCCAGGGGGAGGCTATCAGCGAAACCTGGCTGTATCAGTATTTCCCGCCCGCGCCGGATAAGCGCCGTTATGTCGACGATCGTATCATGCGTTAGTCATTTTGCCTTCTGTACCGCCACAAAGGCGGTACAGGTTGCGGAAATTGCCCTGACATAAACTCATTCGTGATCCGCTGTTTTTGTGACACGGCCTTTTCATCGTTCTATTTTTGCAACAGTCCTTCCTGTTTATCCCTCTCGATCCTACGGACAGGGAACATTAAGATAGCTTCACCTTATTTAAGATATAAAGTGAATATAATGAAAAAGAGCTTTCTTGGTGTTGTCCTGTCTCTGGGTTTATTAAGTGCTGCTCATGCAGATGTATATAAATTTGATAATACGCATACCAATGCGGTATTTAATATCGATCATTTCCAGACCTCAACCAATCATGGCGGGTTTTATGCTATTAGCGGCGAACTGAAATATCAGCCGGAAAAGCAAGTCGCAGAGATGCGCGTGACGATTCCCGTGAGCGCCTTAAATACCGGGGTGGATGCGTTTGATAACCATATTCGCAGTAGCGATATTCTGGATGCGGAAAAATATCCAGAAATAGTATTTAAATCGACAAAATGGCATTTTGAAGATAATAAACCAGTTTCTATTGACGGTTTGTTAACAATGAAGGGAGTAACTAAGCCCGTTACCTTAACCACCACCAAGTTTGGCTGTTATATGAGCCCGATATTCAAGGCACAGGTTTGCGGTGGTGATTTTGTCACGCAAATAGATCGCACCCAGTGGGGGGTAGATTATCTGGTCGATATGGGGATGACGAAAGTTGTCGATATAAAAATCCAGGCAGAAGCGGTTAAGCAATAAAGGGAATAATGATGAAAACTCATCACCTCATTCGGGTAGTGGCCTCGCTGGCAATGTTGGCAACATCAGGCCTGGCTTATGCTGAAGAGTACAAAGCCAGCACGGACGAAAAAGCAATAAAAATGACGAACGTAGCCTCTCTGGAAGCGCGCGTTCAGGCCAGAATGGAGAAAGGGGCATTTGGTTATATTCGCGGTGGAGCCGAAGATGAGAATAACCTTCGCAGCAACACCGAAAGCTTTGACAAAAAATATATTATGCCGCGCGTATTACAGGGCATTGAGTTAAAAGAGATCGATTTATCAACGCAGCTACTGGGTATTCCGCTTAAAACGCCTATAATCCAGGCACCGATGGCGGCGCAGGGCCTGGCCCACGCCTCCGGAGAGTTGGCGACGGCGAAAGGCATGGCGCAGGTCGGTTCGATTTTCTCGTTGAGCACCTATGGCAACAAGACCATCGAAGAGGTGGCTAACGTTTCCGGGAAAAATCCGTTCTTCTTCCAGCTTTATATGAGCAAGAATAATCAATTTAACGAATTTATTCTTGCACAAGCGGTAAAACATGGCGCTAAAGCGATTATTCTGACCGTAGATTCGCCTGTCGGCGGTTATCGGGAAGAAGATATTAAAAATAACTTCCAGTTCCCGCTGGGTTTTGCAAACCTGGAAATGTTCGCCAGAAAAAATGACGATGGTTCAAAAACTGGCAAAGGAGCAGGGATAAGTGAAATTTACGCGCAGGCTAAACAAGCCTTTACGCCGGAGGATATTGCCTATGTACATCGTATTTCCGGTCTGCCGGTTATCGTAAAAGGCATTCAGTCGCCGGAGGATGCTGAAATTGCTATCCAGGCCGGGGCCGCAGGAATATGGGTTTCTAACCATGGTGGCCGTCAATTAGACAGCGGGCCGTCCTCATTCGATATGCTTCCTGCGATTGCAAAAGTCGTCAACAAGCGAGTGCCTGTTATTTTTGACAGTGGAGTACGCCGTGGTTCGCACATATTCAAAGCGTTAGCCAGCGGGGCGGATATTGTGGCGGTTGGCCGGCCTGTATTATACGGTCTTAATCTTGGCGGCGCTCAGGGTGTGGCATCAGTGATTGAACAGCTAAACAAAGAGCTGACAATTAACATGATGTTGGGTGGCGCCAGAAATATTGAACAAGTGAAAACGACACGCTTGTTAACTGAAAAAGATCTGCCCCAGTAATATAAAGGTCGGGTACTATACCCGACCTTTTCCTGTATGATTTCCCTCAACAACGCTTCCGGTAGAAAATGACGCGCTCTGTTTCCTCAAATCCTAATGCCAGGTGAACTTTCTGGGAAATTGTATTTTCCGGCGAGGTATCGGAGGCCATTTCCCGACACCCTTTATTCGTTCCCCATCGTTGCACCGCTGCAATCAATTGTTTCGCTACGCCGCGTTGACGGAATGAGGGGAGAACAAAAATACCTTCAAGGAAAGCCACGGGCGAACTGTCACAGCCATTGACATAATCGTGGCGGATTGAGGCATCCGCAAAGCCAATCGCCACCCCGTCTGCCATCGCAATAAATGATGCCAGATGTTCGGCTTGCAGAATTTCTTCGCCGTCCGCCAGATGGGCGTCGTCCGGGTGACCAGGCCAGAGCTGTTTTCGCAATCCGCGCCAGTGCTCCAGATGGGTTTTGTTCATTTGCCTGATGTCCATTAACGCGCTCCTGATGAGGGGTCTGACATGATGAGACGGCATCCCGCCTGCTGATAACGTCGGGCGATAGCAGACGGGAGCGCACTGTCGCTAAGAATGGTAGTAATACAGGACAGCGTCGCCACCGCATGGGGTTCTACAGTATCAAACTTTGAATGATCGGCCATCAATATGACCTCGCGTGAGCGCTGAATAATGCGCGTTTTGACGCCTACTTCAAACATCGTAGCGTTGGTGATGCCCGTTTCAATCGACAGCGCATCGCAGGAGATAAAGGCGCGTTCAACGGCAAAGGCGTTAATCATCTCCAGCGCCAGACTCTCGCCCACCGAAAAGTAACCGGGGCGAATCAGTCCGCCGATAATGTAACTCTCTACGTGTGGGAAGCCACCCAGTTCATTAGCGATTTTGATGTCATTGCAAATGACTTTTACTTTGGCATCGACCAGACATTTTGCCAGTTCCAGACAGGTGGAGCCGGAGTCGAGAAAAAAGCAGTCTCCATCCTTGATGAACGTGCGGGCGAGGGCGGCGATTTCGCGTTTCGCCTCGCTTTGTAACGTTCGCTTAACGTCGAAAACATATTCTTTATCTTCCGTACTGTCGTCGAAGTCAATACAACCATGGCCGCGAACCATACCGGGATAACGGCTGGCAATATAGTGAAAATCCCGGCGCACGGTTGCCTCTGCATAGCCAAAAAGCTCAATAGCTTGTTGTGTTGAGAGGTGCCTGTGTTGCCAAAGGTAATGCAACATCTGTTTGATACGGTCGGGGCGCTGTTGGCTCATCAGCATATGACTCCTTTATAGCGCGGTGAATTGTGACAACGTCACATTATAGTTCGCCGTCGTGAACAACGCCCGGCCAATCACCAGATGCTGTGCGCCTGCGGCGGCAAGCAGCCGTGCGGCGCGAAGTGTAATACCGCCGTCCGCCCAGCATTCCGCAGCAGGGAAATGCTCTCTGCTCTGGTTAACTTTTTCACACATCGCGGCGATAAATTGCTGCCCGCGCCCGTCGGGTTCGCTGGTCATGATCATCAGCGCATCCAGTTGCAATGCCAGATAACGATAAGGCAATAGCGGCGTTGCCGGGTTAAGCGCCAGTCCTGCTTTCGCCCCGATAGCGCGAATATCCGCCAGAATCTCCGGGGGGTTTTGCACGCTTTCGGCATGAATGAAAATCCAGCCGGGGCGGATAGCTGCAAGCCAGGGTAACCAGCGTTGCGGCGATGAGACCATCAGGTGAAATGAGAGCGGATGGCGAGTGTATTGTGCGACTGCCTGAATGGTTTTCATACCGAAGGTAATATTGTTGATGAAACTGGTATCTTCGATATCCAGATGCAGCGAGCCGAGGGGCGCATCGTGTAAAGCGGTCAACGCCTCGGCATAGCGCAGCGGATCGGCGGAGGCCAGTGAAGGGTGCAGGATCATCGAAACCTCCATCAGCGCAATGCGGTTAATTGCGCGAAAAGCGCGGCATCATTTGGCGCATCTTGCAGCATCGCGACGCTTTCTGGCGAGTCGAGCCACTGGCTGATGCGTTGAATGGTGCGAATATGTGCTTCGGCATCCGTGGCGCTGGCGCAAAGCAACAGCCAGATGGGATCGCAATCCGCATTGCCGAAAGCGACCGGCGTTGATAACGTAGTGACGCTGATTTGATTATGGTTGGCGCCTTGCTCCGGTCTGGCATGGGGCAGCGCAATCCCCGGCGCGATAAGATAATATGGCCCCCATTTAAGGGTGTTCTCAATAATACCGTCCAGGTAGCAGGGGGCCGCCGCGCCGAAGGTAATCAGCGGACGGACGGCGATATCTAGCGCGTGTCGCCAGTCGCTGGCATGGCGTTGCGCCTGAACCCACTTAACATCATTAATCATCGATCGTTGACTCCTTGCCGGTTCGGGTTACTCTGAAACCGATCCCCGGCGTGTCTTTTGGCGAAGGCGACGGAGATCGGCAGAAGAGTTATCGCTCTCTGCAGGGGATAAGCGTTTTGCTTATCCCCATTTTATTGTCGGATATGGCGTACTTTCTCCATAAACTTCGCCACGCGCGCCTGGTCGACAAAGTTGGCGAAGACGCCGTCTTTTTTAAACGTGGTTGCCGTTACGCATCCGTCGGCAATGCAGAGCTGCTCCTCGACGTTTTCCAGACACACCCCGGTATTCGCCAGCACGACCGTGTCGGGGACGGTCTCTTTTACTCGCTTCAGTATGGCGCTATCCGTGCGAGCGCCCGCCGTCAGCCCCGAGACGCACAGGGCATCGGGGTTATTGTTAAATACAGTCGATTTCGCAATTGAACAGACATCGCGGTTTCCCAGATACACCGCCGCTTCCGGAACGATGTTAAACAACGTTTTCACGTGGCCTGCGCCGATGCGATGCTGATGGCGAATGGTTTCGCCGACATTCGTATCCCAGACGCCAAAATCGCTGGCGTAAGCGCCGGTGAAAATTTCGCGGATAAATTTTGCGTCGGTCGCCATCGCCAAATCAAACGAGGCCACAGGGTCCCACAACACGTTTACCCCAAACGGTACGCGGATTTCACTCATTAACTGACCGATGATTCTTGCCATCGCGGCGGTCGTTTCCGGTCTGACTTTCGTTAAATAAGGCAGACTAAATTCGTTGGAGAACATCACCGCATCCACGCCGCCATTTTGTAGCGCCATTAAATCGTCATGGGCGCGGTCAATTACCCAGTTCATGCCTTTCTTTGTATCGAACCCGGGATCGCCCGGCAACGCCCGTAAATGGCACATGGCGATAACGGCTTTTTCTGTTCCTATTACCTCTTTTAGCCAACTCATTCTGGGTTGCTCCTTATTCCGGTAGTTCACGTTTACGTAAGACAAGTATGATGCTGGCGACAATGCCGACCACAATAACCACGCCAATCATGCCCAGCGACATCAATTCAGATATTGACCAGCCAAACATATTTCCCACCGACAGCGCGGTAATTTGCGCGTTTTCAGCGGCGAAGCTAAAGCCGCCTTTGAGCGCCATATCGGTAAAGTACGGTGCGAACTGGGTGGCGATCAGCAGAACGGTAATCATGACAATGATGCCGCTGAGCAGAGTACGAATCAGATCGCCGCGATGAATAACCGTGGCCATGCAGATAAAAAACGGCGCAACCGGTAAATCAGCCAGCGGCAGGACTTTATTGCCCGGCAGTATGCTCGCCAGAATTAACATGATGGGAATTAACAGCAGTCCAACCGCGATGGTGGTCGGGTGGCCTAACGTCACTGCGGTATCCAGACCGATAAAGACTTCGCGCCCTTTAAAGTGTTTCTGGAAGAACTTACGCGCGCCGTCGGAAATGGGCATTAATCCCTCAACGATAAGGCGAATCATGCGCGGAAACAGCACCATAATCGCCGCCACGGTAATCATTAAGGTTGCGCACCCTTTAAAGCCTTCGCCTGCGGCAAGTCCGAAGATCAGCCCGAGAACAACGCCAATGATCACCGGGTCGCCAACCATCCCATACCGTTTTTGGATCTCCTGAGCATCAATATTGCGTCCTTTCATAAACGGTATTTTTTCGTATATCGCATCCAGCAATACGAACAACGGCACGGAGCTGGAGCCATACCCTTGCGGAATAGAAATCCCTTCCAGACCCACAATGTTCTGTACCCGTTTCGCCGTCCAGTCGGCCATTTTCAACGACAAGGCGGCGTGGCAAATCGCGCCCAGTACGCCATAAATCAGACTGCCGGTCATCAACTGGACGACCGTTCCGGTAATGGCGTAGTGCCAGTAGTTATAAATATCAACGTTCATGGTTTTGGTCAGACGAGTCACCAGCATACCGACGTTGAGCAGAAAGATAACGGGAATGATCATCGCGCCGATGGCCGTCGCATAGCCGACGCCGGATGCGGGCCCGGCGCCGACGTCAAACACATGCAGCGTCAGGCCAAAACGCTCAATCATCACTTTAATCGGCGGACTGAGACTGTCGATCGCCATGACGATCACCAGCCCCATGCCGACAAAACCGATGCCGACCGTCACCCCGGCTTTCACCGCCTGTAGCCAGGGAATACGAAAGATTAAGCCGATGATAATCATAATGATGGGCACAAAAACGGTGCCGCCGAGAGACAGGATGTAATCAAACATAATGCCCCCTTTATTGTGTTAACAGCGCCTTGATTTCTTGTTTTAATGCGTCGTCGTTGATGCCTGTCAGCAGGGCGGCGCCGTTGAGCGTCGGGATGCCATAGTCACTGTGCGTACGCATGGACGTTACGATGAGATCCATACCGTTACAGTTCAACGGGATCTCATTCAGACAGCATTGCGCCGTGGTTGCCGCAATGCCTTGCTCCGCAAGAAAGTCCTGCAGTTTTTGTGCAATCATGGTTGATGTCGACATGCCGGTACCACATGCCACAAGGATCTTCTTCATCATGGTCGTGCCTCTTGTGTAGCGCCTGTTTCAGGCTCAATGGGAAACTGTTCTGGCGACATATTGGCCAGCGCAGTCAGTAAACGGATACAATCAGCCAGGTCGCGCAGGCTGGCGACTTCGGCTGGCGAGTGGGTATAGCGGCAGGGAATAGAAAGACTGGCGCAGGGAATACCGTCCAGTTCAACCTGAATGTAGCCTGTTTCGGTGATGACGCCTGGCGCGACTTCACGCTGCACGGGAATATTATTTTCGTGCGCGGTGGTCTCCAGCATCCGCAGCAAACGCGGCGGCGTAATCAGTCCCGCCAACGTACCGCGTCCATGATAGTTCAGACAGGTGATGCCGACGCCGTGGTTGACCCGCACATCCGAGTAATCCTGCAGGTCAGGCGTGTCGCAGGATGGGGTGATATCAATACCAATCGCCAGGTCGGGGCGCACGCGTCGTAAAACGGGAACAATCCCGCGAATATTGAACTCTTCCTGTACCGACGCGACCAGGAACACCGCGATATCGAGCGGTGTGGAGGCGAGAGCCTCGGCGACGCCCAGTAGCGCCGTACACCCCAGTCTGTCATCCAGCGCCTTACTGCATACCAGGTCGTTGCCCAGACAGTGCGGCGGGTTGTAAAGGGTTACTGGCGTCCCCACCTGAATACCCATTCGTTCGGCATCCGCTTTATCTTTTGCGCCGATATCAATCCAGAGTTTATCGAGCGCGGGAGGCTGGGTGCGCTCGTCACCCTTCGCGAAGTGATATGCTTTAATACCGATACAGCCCATGATATCGCCTGAACGTCCGGCAAGCGTCACGACCGAACCGGGCATAGTAATTTGCGCCGGGCCGCCCACGCGTTCAAAACGTAAAAAGCCGGAGGGTTCGATCTTGCGTACCATAAAACCGACTTCATCCATATGCGCAAAAATCATCAGGCGAAGCGCGTCTGATTTGTCGCTGCCATAACGGGCGACGACATTGCCTAAGCGATCCCGCCAGACGTCTTTGGCCTGCTGTTCAAACGCGCGCTGCATAACGTTTGCAATACTGCTTTCATGTCCTGAAATCCCGTTTAGCCGCAGTAAAGAAAAAAGCGTTTCCTGCACAGAAAAGGTCATTGGCGTCTCCGTGGTGATAAAACAATCAGTCGTTGAGCGTTTTATAGGCGGAGAATGGTTGGATAAGTGTGAAATGTGTCACGCGGAAATACGCTAAATATGGCCAATAAAAAATAATGTGATGGCGATACAATAAAAACGCTCATATCACCTGCGGGTTATCGGTAAACCAGGCTATTTATGTGATTACGACCAACAACGAAGAAGGGCAACGCGATGGTGGAAATTATTCCTGTTAGCACGACGCTGGAACTGCGAGCGGCAGATGAAAGTCATGTTCCGGCGCTGCACCAACTGGTACTCAAAAACAAAGCGTGGCTACAACAGTCGCTCGACTGGCCGCAATATGTCACGTCGCAGGAGGAAACGCGTAAGCATGTGCAGGGTAATATACTGTTGCACCAGCGTGGTTACGCCAAAATGTACCTGATTTTCTGCCAGAATGAGATGGCAGGCGTACTCTCATTTAATGCCATCGAACCGATAAACAAAGCCGCCTATATCGGTTACTGGCTGGATGAGTCCCTCCAGGGACAAGGGATAATGTCGCAATCATTACAGGCGCTGATGACACATTATGCCCGGCGCGGCGATATTCGGCGCTTCGTCATTAAATGCCGCGTTGATAATCAGGCCAGTAACGCAGTCGCACGGCGCAACCATTTTACGCTGGAGGGCTGTATGAAGCAGGCGGAGTATCTTAACGGCGACTATCACGACGTTAATATGTATGCCCGCATTATTGATGCGGATTAAAGGGAACCGACTAAGGGGGTACGCGTAATACGATCCTCGCCATTGATCACTTTTGGGCCGCGCAGGTGAATAGTATTGCCGTCAAAGGCTATCACCGCCGCCCGTCCGCTAATCTCGACCTGGTGCTCAATCAGAATTTCGCCCTGTATACAGGCCTGGCCTTCAATCAGCACGCGGTCGTCCAGTAAAATCGGGCCTCCGCGTATCTCAGCATGTCCGCCTACCAGCACATGATGTTTTAACACACAGTTGCCTTCGATTAACGCATGTTCCGCTACCTGCGAGCTGTAGCGAAGGGTAGGGATAGCATCTTCCTCTGTGCCGGCGATAACCCGCGCATGGCCATAGACTTTGGCGCAGTCACAGATCCAGACATTATTGTCTTTGTTGCCTTCGATGAGCGCGAAATCAAAGACCTCCGCCCGGTGCTCAATAAAAGCGTGAGTGATAGTGGCGTCGCCATAAAGCTGTACCTGATGGACAATCCGCGAATGGTTCACGGTGGCGCGATCGTAAATTTGTAAAATCTGCGCATGTTCATGCGTTAGTCCCTGAACGGCGAGAATTTCTGACTGGTTTAACACGCGGGCATCGCCATAAATCGCACACTCTCCGCGAACGGAAGAGGACTGAATGGTGACGTTGTCACTTATCCGCGCGCCATCGCTGATATCAGCGCGATCAATCCAGACGTTATCGCCTATTCGCACGTTATTGTAGAGCGTGCACGGCTGCGTGATACGCGCGTTACCCGTAATTTCCGTGCCCGCAAAGGCCATCGCGTTTTCATCATAAATCCAGCAATCCCCCTGTTGTGACAGCACATTATCGGCATCAACCCAGCCGCCGGAGGTTCCGGCTTTAACATCGTTAAAATCCGTTACGGCAATAACTTGTCGTAATAAGACGCTTTTCTTCTCACCGTCTACCTGATAAGTAAAAGCACGAGGTTCTTCACTCAGTCGATATTTGATCATAGGGAAATTCCGTGTGAACGATTAAGATAACCGTAGCAAAGGTACTGGCGAAACAACCAGAAATTCCATAAAATGCATTTCAAATATACTTTATAAATTAAACAAAATGCGTAATCACAAGCAGAGCGATCGCGTGCTCAATCTGCCTGCGGGCTATTTTGGCATCGTCCTTGGCACTATCGGTATGGGATTCGCCTGGCGTTATGCCAGCCAGATTTGGGGAATAAGCCACTGGCCCGGCGACATCATGGTGATCCTGGCGATGATTATTTGGGCACTCTTGACCCTGGCGTTCCTTAGCCGTCTGGTGCGCTTTCCCCATAGCGTGATGGCTGAAGTGCGACATCCGGTAATGAGCAGTTTTGTCAGCCTGTTTCCCGCCACCACGATGCTGGTCGCGATCGGTTTCGTTCCCTGGTATCGCCCGTTGGCCGTTGCGCTATTCAGCGTGGGGGTCGTCATACAACTGGCGTATGCCGCCTGGCAGACGGCGGGTCTTTGGCGCGGAGCGCATCCGGAAGAAGCGACAACCCCAGGACTTTATCTGCCCACGGTAGCGAATAATTTTATCAGCGCTATGGCCTGTGGAGCGCTCGGTTACAATGATGCCGGACTGGTGTTTTTAGGCGCAGGCGTCTTTTCGTGGTTAAGTCTGGAGCCGGTTATTTTGCAGCGACTGCGTAGCTGCGGCGAATTACCGGCGGTGCTGCGTACGTCGCTGGGTATCCAACTGGCGCCCGCGCTGGTCGCCTGTAGCGCCTGGCTGAGCGTCAATGGCGGGGAGGGCGACACGCTGGCGAAAATGTTATTCGGCTACGGTCTGTTACAGCTTTTATTTATGCTGCGATTAATGCCCTGGTATTTATCACAACCGTTTAATGCTTCCTTCTGGAGTTTTTCGTTCGGAGTTTCCGCGCTGGCGACCACGGGGTTACATCTTGGTCACGGTAGTGAATCAGGGCTTTTCCATATTCTGGCCGTCCCGCTGTTTATTTTCACTAACGCTATTATCGCCTTATTGCTGGTTCGTACATTTCTATTGCTGGTGCAGGGGACGTTGCTTATTCGCACTGAGCGCGCTGCACTGTTGAAAACGGAGGAAAAAAATGACCGTTCGTGACGAAAATTATTTTACTGAGAAATACGGATTAACCCGCACGCATTCGGATGTGCTGGCGGCGGCAAAGGTTGTCGCGCCAGGCCGAACGCTGGATTTGGGATGTGGCAATGGCCGTAATAGTCTGTATCTGGCCGCGAACGGTTATGACGTTACCGCGTGGGATAAAAATCCGGCCAGTATGGCTAACCTTGAGCGTATTAAAGCGGCAGAGGGGCTGGATAATCTGCAAACCGACATTGTCGATCTGAATACACTGACCTTTGACGGCGAGTACGATTTTATTCTCTCGACAGTGGTTATGATGTTTCTTGAGGCGCAAACCATTCCCGGTTTAATTGCCAATATGCAACGCTGCACAAAAACCGGCGGGTATAATTTGATTGTTGCGGCAATGGATACGCCGGACTTTCCCTGTACGGTGGGATTCCCGTTCGCTTTTAAAGAAGGCGAATTACGCCGCTATTACGAAGGATGGGACATGCTGAAATACAACGAAGATGTCGGCGAGCTTCACCGCACGGACGAAAACGGCAACCGTATCAAACTGCGCTTTGCTACGATGCTGGCGAGAAAAACGGCCTGAGCGATGCAAGTTCTGTAAGTCTCGCAGCGTTCGGCATTTTTTTGTCGGGCGCCGCGTTCAAATTGTGCTGTCGTTACCATTTTTAGTGCATCCAGAATGATTTCGTTTTGCTATTATTTCCTTTGCATCATTGCGAAGACTAAAGGGATCGTTTCATGCGTACTCATACTTTATTTAAAGTTGCAGTGCTTACTGGCTTGCTGGCGTTATCCGGCTGTGCGTCCAAAGTCACACAGCCGGATAAGTATTCTGGATTCTTAAAAAATTATTCGGACCTGCAGGAAACTACCTCCGCCACGGGAAAACCGGTGTTGCGCTGGGTAGATCCACATTTCAATGACTCTAACTATGATAGTATTGTTTACAATCCGATAACATATTATCCCGTCCCCAAACCAACGACCCAGGTCGGGCAGCAAGTTCTTGATAAACTGCTGGCTTATACGAACACTAAAGTAAAATCAGCAATTGAACAGCGCAAACCGCTGGTCACGACGCCAGGGCCGCGCAGTTTGATTTTCCGCGGGGCGATTACGGGCGTGGATACCAGCAAAGAAGGGCTGCAATTCTATGAGGTGATCCCTGTAGCGCTGATTGTGGCGGGCACGCAAATGGCGACGGGCCACCGGACCATGGATACCCACCTCTATTTTGAAGGTGAGCTGATAGATGCCGCGACCAACAAGCCGGTCGTCAAGGTAGTACGCCAGGGTGAAGGTAAAGACCTGAGCAATTCCAGTACGCCAATGGCGTTTGAGACGTTGAAACAGGTCGTGGATGATATGGCGACGGATACCTCTATGTTTGACGTTAACAAAAAATAATTCTGCGGCGCCATCGCAAGATGGCGCAAACCCCGGCAGATTAGCGGTCACCATCAGCCAGACAACGATGGGCGGCGCGTTCTCGTTAATACTGCGTAGCCTATCCCGCCAGCGATCAACCCCCAGAATGCCGATCCGATGCCCATCAACGTTAGCCCACTGGCGGTGACGAGAAATGCGATAACTGCCGCGTCACGCTCACTTTCGTGAGTAAGCGCCTGATACAGACTACCGCTAATCGTACTTAACAGTGCCAGACCAGCCAGCATTTGCACCCAGCTAACCGGCAGGGCGACCATCAGCGCGGTTATCGAACCGCCAAACCACCCGGCAAGTAAATAAAAAACGCCTGCGGCGGCGGCCGCTAACCAGCGACGCGTTGGATCGGGGTGCGCGTCCGGGCTTTGACAAATGGCGGCTGTAATGGCGGCAATGCAGATAGAATAAACGCCAAATGGCGAAAGCAGCAGCGCCAGCAACCCGGTAAAAATCATTAACGGAGAGACAGGAAGCTGATAGCCAGACGCCTTCATTGTGGCGACGCCGGGGGCGTTTTGCGATGCCATCGTCACCAGGAAGAGCGGTACCGCGACGCTCAGGCTTTGAGCGAATGAAAAGTGGGGGGGAACGAAGGTGGGCCACACCGGCGCGAAATGAATACCGCTCATCGCCACCTTACCCTGGATGAGCGCCACCGTTATTCCCATTACCATGGCAGCAATAACGGCATAGCGGGGCGCGAATACTTTAAAGAGTAGCCACGCCAATAGCATACCGCCGCACATGACAAACTCTCCGTTGAGCGTCCCGAACGCCTGCAGGCCGAAGCGTAGCAGTATTCCCGCCAGCATTGCGGCGGCAAGAGAATGGGGGATTATCTGCATCAAACGCGCAAACAATCCCGTGACGCCGCACAGCACAATCAGGGCATTGGCGACAATGAATATGCCCACCGCGTCTGGCAACGATAATCCCTGAAGCCCTGTTACCAACAGAGCGGCGCCAGGCGTTGACCAGGCGGTTAAAACCGGCGCACGATACCACAAGGTTAACGTTAGTGTGCTTATGCCCATGGCTATACCGAGGGCGGTCATCCAGCCGGCGATCTCTGCGGGTGTTGCGCCAGCGGCAAGCGCCGCCTGCCAGATAATGGCGGCTGAACTTGCATAGCCGACCAGAACGGCGACCAGACCAGATAATACAGTAGGTAACGGCAGTGATAACAGACGCATGATCGCCTCTTGTGCGTTATAACGGTCAGTCAATGTAGCATTGTGCGTTATAGCGTACAAGTGATACGCTATGGTCTTACTGGGGGGAAAAATGGATAACCTGACACACTATCTGGCGACCACGTTAAGAACGTTACGCCATCAGCGAGGCTGGAGTTTATCGCGTCTGGCGGAGATCTCCGGCGTCTCAAAAGCCATGTTGGGGCAGATAGAGCGTAATGAATCCAGTCCGACAGTCGCAACGCTGTGGAAAATTGCGACGGGCCTGAACGTTCCATTCTCAATGTTTATTTCGCCGCCGCAGGCCGAATTTCCGCCAACCTTCGATCCCCAGCAGCAAGCGATGGTAATCACACCGCTGTTTCCGTGGGACCCTGAACTCTGTTTTGACTATTTTTCCCTATTGCTGGCGCCTGGCACGTGCAGCGAATCAGCGCCGCATAAAGCCGGCGTTATCGAACATGTGGTGGTGATTCAGGGTCGGCTGGACATGTGTACTGGTGGGGTATGGCAAACCATAGACGCCGGTAAAGGTTTGCGTTTTGCCGGCGATACGGCGCATACCTATCGCAACAGCAGTGACCAGACGGTTCATTTTCACTCGCTGATCCATTACCCACGTGATTAAGCGGGAAAACTATTTCGTTAGTTTGCGCTTCTGACTACAATAGCCGCCATTTCGCTGCTATTGGATAAGAAAGACTATATGCGCCAGCAACCTCACTATCTCGAATTGTTAAGTCCGGCCCGTGACGCCGCAATTGCTCGCGAAGCGATTTTGCATGGCGCAGATGCCGTCTACATCGGCGGACCCGGTTTTGGCGCACGTCATAACGCCAGTAACAGTCTGCGCGATATCGCCGATCTGGTTCCGTTTGCTCACCGTTACGGCGCCAGGATTTTTGTCACGCTGAATACTATCCTGCATGATGATGAGCTGGAGCCCGCGCAGCGGTTAATCACCGATTTGTACGACACCGGGGTGGATGCGCTGATTGTGCAGGATATGGGCATTCTGGAACTGGATATCCCGCCGATTGAGCTTCACGCCAGTACACAGTGTGATATTCGCAGCGTGGAAAAAGCGAAGTTTCTTGCCGATGTCGGTTTTTCACAGATTGTACTGGCGCGCGAGCTTAATTTGAGTCAGATAGCGGCTATTCATCAGGCTACTGACGCCACGATTGAGTTCTTCATTCATGGCGCGCTGTGTGTCGCTTATTCTGGGCAGTGTTATATCTCTCATGCGCAAACCGGGCGCAGCGCCAATCGGGGCGACTGTTCGCAAGCCTGTCGCTTACCGTATACGTTAAAAGACGATCAGGGGCGGGTGGTCTCTTACGAAAAACATTTGCTATCGATGAAAGATAACGACCAAACGGCTAACCTCGGCGCGTTGATCGATGCAGGCGTACGTTCCTTCAAGATTGAAGGGCGCTACAAAGACATGAGCTATGTCAAAAACATCACCGCGCATTATCGTCAGATGCTGGACGCGATTATCGAGCAACGTGGCGATCTGGCGCGTGCATCGGTTGGTCGGACCGAGCACTTTTTTGTTCCCTCCACGGAGAAAACCTTCCATCGCGGCAGCACCGACTATTTTGTTAACGCGCGTAAAGGTGATATTGGCGCATTTGATTCACCAAAATTTATTGGCTTGCCGGTAGGCGAGGTGCTGAATGTGGCGAAGGATTATCTCGACGTAGAAGCTACGGAGCCGTTGGCGAATGGCGATGGTCTGAACGTGTTGATTAAGCGTGAAGTGGTGGGTTTTCGCGCCAATATGGTGGAGAAAACCGGTCATAACCGCTACCGCGTTTGGCCAAATGATATGCCTGCCGACCTGCATAAAGTCCGTCCGCATTATCCGTTGAATCGTAATCTGGACCATAACTGGCAGCAAGCGCTGACAAAAACCTCCAGTGAGCGCCGTGTGGCGGTTGATATCATGCTGGGCGGCTGGCAGGAACAGCTTATTCTGACGCTGACCAGTGAAGACGGTGTCTGCATCACGCATACGCTTGACGGGGTATTTGAGGAAGCCAACAACTCTGAAAAAGCGTTGAATAACCTAAAAGCCGGACTGGCGAAGCTGGGACAGACGCCTTACTACGCGCGTGATATGCAGGTGACATTACCGGCGGCGTTGTTCGTGCCAAATAGCCTGCTCAATCAGTTCCGTCGGGAGGCGATTGATATGCTTGACGCGGCGCGGCTGGCCCATTATCAACGAGGTCGTCGGAAACCCGTGGCGCAGCCTGCGCCGGTCTATCCGCAAACGCATCTCAGCTTTCTCGCTAATGTCTACAACCACAAAGCACGGGAATTTTATCACCGTTACGGCGTACAATTGATTGATGCGGCCTATGAGGCGCATCAGGAGAAGGGCGAGGTACCGGTCATGATCACCAAACACTGCCTGCGTTTTGCGTTCAACCTTTGTCCAAAGCAGGCGAAAGGAAATATTAAGAGCTGGAAAGCCACGCCGATGCAGTTGGTGCATGGCGATGAGGTACTGACGCTAAAATTCGACTGCCGCCCTTGCGAAATGCATGTCATTGGCAAAATTAAAAACCACATCTTAAAAATGCCCCAGCCCGGCAGCGTTGTCGCTTCAGTGAGCCCTGAAGCGCTGATGAAAACGCTGCCGAAGCGCAGGGGCGTTTAATTAACGAAAATAGCTTTCTGGTTTGCGCGATTTCTGCCAGTTGTGGTGCTCGCGCAAGCCTTCCGCGGATTCTTCCGCTGCCGCCCGTAATTCATCGCTGTCGGCTTCGTGTCTAAGCTGGTGCCCTCCCGTCGCAAACCATACGAATGCGTGGTCTTGCTGTTTCGCCAGTAACTGGCCTGAAAACAGCGCACAGGTCAGTAAAACTACTGATAACGTTTTTGTAAGCATCATGCCACCTTCCAGTTACGTCGTGAGGCTATGATGCCAATAATTTCTTTGAGTTATTATTCCACACTTCAAATTAGCGAAAACGGTTTGTCAATAAGTGCGATAAGTTGTATGAGAAAATATACTTATACTCAGTATGTCAATTATAAAAATAACGAGCCAATTCGTTCCATAGTAAATCCATTATTCCCTGGGAGTATATATTTAAAGTTATTGTATTAGATGGTTTTGGTATTGCTAGGGGATTGTAAATCCATACTATTTATGGTGTGATCAACTCTGGTGATGAGCCTCATTTTTTGTTGTTTCAACGAGTGAAGATAAATCTTCAGAAAAAAGGCTGTTATGAACTTGTAGCGCTACATATTCAGTAAGCTCGTTTAAACATAGCAGGCCATGAGAGGAACTTTCTTCCAGCATATTCATTAGTATCTCATTCTTAAACAAACATGAATAAACAATTTGAGTAACTGAGCTTTGTGCATAATTTGGTTCAAACGCTGCATTCTTTAAGTTAGTATTCTCAATAACCTTTGCGGCTATTTTGTTTTTGATAGCGTCGTCAATAGCTGTTACACCTGCCTGGGCGATGCCCAGATTAATCCTGGAGGAGATGGCGGCTTTTCTTTCCTGTTCCTTCCAGTCACATAAATTCCCCTTTTCTGCCATGGCGATAAGCGTCTCTTCTATATTTTTTAGGTCAACGGAAAATGTTATACCGCCGGATAGCGAGAGTTGTAACCGCTCAGGGAACAAGCAACATAGCGGTTCACAAACATAAGTGCTAGCTTTTATATTAATATCAGAATATCTTTTCAGGTGGGCAGACTGAGTATCAACACAGAGCACTGTTCTATTCATTATCTCATAATAGTAGTGATCCTGACGTATCATAATACATAACGGAATATCTTCGCCATCTTTAATACAGAGATTTGTATACTGACACTCAGCATCTTTATAGTGCTGAAAATGGAAATTTCCTCTGCATGATGGTGATGATAATTCATATAACGCGCAAAATAAATCAAATAAACGTTGCGCGTCAGGCGGAGAGGCAACATCACACAATTCCTTTATATATTGATCGGCAGTGGATCTTTGCGTGTCACAAAAAAAATCTTTAATCTTTTCCCATAGTAACGTAAAGAAGGAGCGTTGAGAGATGGCACTTTGGGAAAACATCTCACTTTTTAGAAACCCTCTCCCGATAGTAATTGGCATAATGTAGACCACAAGTGATTATATAATACTTCATTACTGGAATAGGTGGTATTCAAAATATTATCCCATGTTGTCCATCGGTTTGCCTATCGGTGAAACACCTGATTTTTGCTTTGTCCTGAACGCTCAAATCGACCCGTAGATTTAGTTATGCCCACGCCTCCTGGCCATAAAATATGTCAGGTAAAACGAATGAAAGTAAAACGGTTTTCTTAATTCTCACATCATCATGTACTATGAGTAATGATTAATTACGCGCTATATTATTTTTAGAGAAAGTAAATTGTTGCTCAACCGTGTACAAATTGTCTTATAAGAAGTTAAACTGAAAGTATTATTAGGCTAACAACAATGAGATATTTAGCGGCAGGGCAGGAGTCCTATGCTGATAGTACTTATGATATAAATGCCTTTACTCTTTAGTTTTTGTCTTAATTATATTTGTTGTAACGATTAGCTGACGGGTTTATTTCCAGTTAGGTGATAAAATTATAAAAACCTGCGAGGAGGCTCAAAATGAAGAAATCAGATGGTGAAATTCACGAAAAGACAGCATCCTGGGGCATTTTGCAGTCAGAATGGCTAAGAAAATGTGGACGGCTATTATTGCTGTTACTTTACCGTTTCGTTATCGGATGGGCTTTTTTCCAGTTACTTGCCATGATCGTGGCAGGGATATTTTTGTTAGGCGTCTTATTATTTCATCCCATAATATTTGTACAGACTATCGCAATTACTGAGAAGTTAAATCATGCTTCGCTTGATTTATGGCATATCCTTAAGTTATGCCTGTGGCATTACGGTATCATCGCAGGGTTTATTTTTATGGCGGAGTGTACGTTAAGTAAAAGTATACGGCAGGTTCAGCGCTTGTCCAAAAAATTTGGGGCACAGGATTTTTCTTCACGCCCGTGATCCGCCGCTGCAACCTGCGGTCTTACTGAATAATGGCTATGACCAGCAGACCGAATTATCTCGGTTCGAGGGGGATTCTATGTGTTTGCACAACTGCAGTGAATCGTAATTTCAGTGCATTATCGCCGACAATCGACGTGTTCCTCACTAATTGCCTTCCTGACTATATAGTGGTCTTATCTTTGGCGAAACAATGTTATTTAGTTATGGAAGGCGACAACAACTGTACTACTGATTATCAAATATCCTTTCTGGTCAGGTAGACTCGCCTTTGTGAAAACATATCGTTATCTGTGCTCCTGAGACTCACTCCCTTGCCGCCTTTACGCAACTCGAATTATTTTGGGTATAGAACAGGAGGCGCAGTGGTCGTATAAGCAAAATATAAACTCTCCGTTTGTGATAAGGCACAGATTACAGGGGGAATGATGTTTATTTTAACCATCTGTTTAAGCGGTGTCCGCTAATCTTTACCTGCTCAAATACATAATCACCCCTGTGACTCTCGCGAGGTGTAACATATGGTAAAATGCGTATCTTCTTTCCTCCTGTTCAGCCTGTTGTCCGTTCAGGCAATGTCAGCTGAAAACCATATTGATCTCCACCAGCCAAAAGACTTTGTCGATATTACTACGGTCGCCCCCGACGTACAGGTAGACATGCGATACTTCAGTTCCCATAACTTTATTGGTCGCCCCATTAAAGGCTATAACGCGCCTGTTTGCCTGTTAACACGACCAGCCGCGAACGCAGTGAAGCAGGTCGCCGATCGTTTACGCCCCTTCGGACTTACCTTAAAAATATATGATTGCTACCGTCCGCAAAGCGCAGTGAACGACTTTATCGCGTGGGCCAAAGATCCTTCTCAAAACCAAATGAAAAACGAATTTTATCCGCAGGTAGAGAAAAAGCGTTTGTTTGAGGAAGGTTATCTTGCCGCCAGATCCGGCCACAGTCGGGGAAGTACGCTTGATCTAACGATTGTTCCACTTGACAGTAAAATACCAATATACGATCCCGGACGACCACTGGTGAATTGTACTGCGTCCGCGGCGCAACGCTCGCCAGATAATAGTCTGGATTTTGGTACCGGCTTTGACTGTTTTAGTCCGTTATCCCATCCCGATAATGTCATACTTACCGCTCAGCAACGCGCAAATAGGTTGTTATTACAAACATTGATGCGTGATGCGGGTTTTACGCCACTGGATACTGAATGGTGGCACTTCTCTCTTACTCATGAACCATACCCGAACACTTGGTTTGACTTTCCCGTTAAGCAGAGACCCTGAAACGGCGTTTTGTTGCGAAATCTAATCATTACGCCTGTTGGAAAGCACCATAACAGTTAGCAAATCATTGTTAATTTTAACAACTGATATACACTGCGGTTGCCACCTGCAAGCAGCGCTCAATGAGATCGAATAATGAAAAAATATCAACGTCTGGCGGAGCAAATTAGAGAACAAATCGCCTCTGGCGTTTGGCAACCCGGCGATCGATTACCCTCGCTGAGGGAGCAGGTCGCCAGTAGCGGCATGAGTTTTATGACTGTCGGTCATGCGTACCAGTTGCTGGAAAGTCAGGGACGGATTATCGCCCGTCCGCAATCTGGTTATTATGTCGCGCCGCATCCGGTTTGTCGGTCAGTCGCGACGGCAGCGCACGTTATTCGGGATGAAGCCGTAGATATCAATACCTATATTTTTGAGATGCTGCAGGCGAGCCGTGATACCTCTGTGGTGCCCTTTGCCTCAGCGTTTCCCGATCCGCGTCTGTTTCCCTTGCCGCAATTGAACCGCTCTCTGGCGCAGGTCAGTAAAACCGCGACGGCAATGAGCGTCATCGAAAACTTGCCGCCAGGTAATGCAGAATTGCGCTATGCGATAGCACGCCGTTACGCGCAGCAGGGGATTACCGTTTCTCCTGACGAGATTGTCATTACCGCCGGCGCGCTGGAAGCGTTGAATCTTAGTTTACAGGCGGTGACGGCGCCGGGAGACTGGGTGGTGGTGGAGAACCCCTGTTTCTACGGTGCGCTACAGGCCCTGGAGCGATTGCGCCTGAAAGCGTTGTCGATACCCACCGATGTTAAAGAAGGTATCGATCTTATGGCGCTGGAACAGGCGTTACAGGAATATCCGGTGAAAGCGTGCTGGTTAATGACCAACAGCCAGAATCCGTTAGGGTTCACGCTGAGTGCTGAGAAAAAAGCGCGGCTAGTTGCGTTACTCACGCACCATAACGTGACGCTAATTGAAGACGATGTTTATAGCGAACTCTACTTTGGCCGCGAGAAACCTCTGCCTGCCAAAGCATGGGATCGCGACGATACCGTGTTGCATTGTTCGTCTTTTTCCAAATGTCTGGTTCCCGGTTTTCGCATTGGCTGGGTTGCGGGAGGAAGCCATGCCAGACAAATTCAGCGTTTGCAGTTAATGAGCACATTATCCACCAGTTCCCCCATGCAATTGGCGTTAGTGGATTATCTCTCGACACGTCGATATGACGCGCATCTGCGCCGATTGCGAAGGCAGCTTGCCGAACGTAAACAGCAAGCCTGGCAAACCCTTTTGCGCCATCTCCCGGCGGAAGTAAAAATTCACCATAACGATAGCGGTTATTTTCTTTGGCTGGAGCTACCTGAGCAGCTTGATGCCGGTGAACTTAGCGCCAAAGCGCTTGAACACCTTATCAGTATCGCGCCGGGGAAAATGTTTTCAACGTCCGGCGCCTGGACGCGTTTCTTTCGTTTTAACACCGCATGGCATTGGGGAGAACGGGAAGAACAGGCCGTAAAACAGCTTGGCAGCCTGATTCGCGAGATGCTGAGCGCTAAAAGCCTTGTGTGAGGTGGAATGCGTGTCAGCTCACAACCTGACTAAATTTCCCGAGTGTGCCGGGTGAGCATCTGGCGCGCCGTCTATTTTTAGGAAAGCGGCGGCCCGTTCGCCGGAAATCGATTAATGACGATATGGGAAAATGCTATGCAATATCAATTACTGATTAATGGCGTGCTGGTGGACGGCGAGGGAGAAAGGCAGTCTGTTTATAACCCGGCGACAGGCGAGGTCATACTTGAGATTGCGGAAGCGTCGCCCGCGCAGGTTGACGCCGCAGTGCTGGCCGCCGATAGCGCGTTTGCCGAATGGGGGCAGACCACACCCAAAGCACGGGCGGAATGTCTGTTAAAACTGGCGGACAGCATCGAGCAAAACGCCCTTGAGTTCGCCCGGCTTGAATCGCAAAACTGCGGTAAGCCTTTGCACTGCGTAATTAATGATGAAATTCCGGCAATCGTGGATGTCTTTCGCTTTTTTGCCGGCGCGGCCCGTTGTTTGAGTGGGCTGGCGGCGGGCGAATATCTGGAAGGACATACGTCGATGATCCGCCGGGATCCGATTGGCGTGGTTGCCTCTATCGCGCCGTGGAATTATCCGCTCATGATGGCGGCCTGGAAGCTGGCGCCAGCGCTGGCGGCAGGTAACTGCGTGGTGATTAAGCCTTCTGAAATCACGCCGCTGACGGCGCTTAAACTTGCCGCGCTGGCGAAGGATATCTTTCCGCCGGGGGTGCTCAATGTCCTGTTCGGACGAGGGCAGACTGTTGGCGATGTATTGACCGGTCATGAAAAAGTACGCATGGTCTCTTTAACCGGTTCTATCGCGACCGGGGAGCATATTCTGCGCCATACTGCGCCAGCGATAAAACGTACGCATATGGAACTCGGTGGTAAAGCCCCGGTGATTGTTTTTGATGACGCCGATCTGGATGCGGTGGCGCAGGGCATCCGGACTTTCGGTTTCTATAATGCCGGACAGGATTGTACTGCGGCGTGCCGTATATACGCGCAGCGCGGTATCTATGATGCGCTGGTCGAAAAGCTGGGGAACGCGGTGAGCAGCCTGAAAATGGGCGCGCCGGAGGATGAGTCGACAGAGCTGGGGCCGTTAAGTTCGCTGGCGCACCTGAAGCGCGTCACAGCGGCTGTAGAGGAGGCGAAGGCCCTCAGCCATATCCGTGTGATTACTGGTGGAAGTCAAACGGAAGGTAAAGGTTACTATTTCGCTCCGACGTTGCTGGCAGACGCAAAACAGGAAGATGCCATCGTGCAACGCGAGGTCTTCGGCCCGGTGGTCAGTATAACCGTCTTTGATGATGAAGATCAGGTTCTGAGGTGGGCCAACGATTCTCGCTATGGTCTGGCATCCTCCGTCTGGACTCAGGACGTCGGGCGGGCGCACCGGCTTAGCGCCAGATTGCAGTATGGCTGTACCTGGATTAATACCCATTTCATGTTGGTTAGCGAAATGCCACATGGAGGGCAAAAACAGTCGGGATACGGCAAAGATATGTCATTGTATGGTCTGGAAGACTACACCCTTGTCCGTCACATCATGGTTAAGCATTAAGGATCATTTACTGTTCAGAAAAATCATGAAAAAATAGGCGGGTGTCGGCGGAGAGGGGGACCTCCCCGCCAACATGCGCAGCAAGTACTCAAAGGTTGAACACCTCAAGCAAACCAGCCGAATCTCAACGAGATCAGACCCAAAAGTCCTGCAGCAGCAAAGACATTAATCAGCACGACGGTTTTACTGGAAACATTCATTTTCGCCACCTTTCATCATAACCCCTATGGGTATAGTACGGGTTGGCGAGATCCGCAATAATACGTAAACAGGATATTCTGTGAGCGGAGCCGTGCATTGAGAACGTTTTGCTGTTAAGGCTGATAAACCTTGATGTGTGTCAAATAAAAAGAGCATATTGCGCGCGTTTTTTCCTCTGGTTGGCGCGGATGCCTGATATGACCCTCTTTCAAAAGATATTAATTTTTTACGCCGTCATGGCGGTGATATCATCCCTGATCACCTGGTTTTTGACTCATGACAAAAAACGAATTCGTTTCCTGAGCGCCTTTTTGGTTGGCGCGACATGGCCGATAAGTTTCCCCGTCGCATTGCTGTTTTCGCTTTTCTGACCTCAAGCCCGATACAGGTTACCGGGCATGGTTTTTCCGCCAGGTCAGGCTATCAGGGCAATTAATTGCGCTCTGTCTACGTCGGTAACGTCCTGCGGATGTCGATAACCTGCGTTCTCATTGGCCAGGGTATACAGCGCAACAAGCCAGTCATAGACATAGCGGCTGGCGGCGTGAACGGGCTGTTCGTCAAGCTTTGTTAGACGTAACATTGTCGAACGCGGTGTTGCGGCGAAAATGGCTGCGCCTTTCTGAACGCGGCTGGCCGGGCGTTGGGCCTCCTCGATATTGGCGTAGCCGAGCCAGGCGATGAAGTTGCCAATGATGGCATGAAGCTGCGCGCCGCTCACCTCCTCGCGCTGCATGGTTTTCTGTAACTGCTGAGGTAAACCGAGGCGATAGCTGGCGGTAATTAAAATCTCCGCCACGGCGTTGAGCATCTGCGGTTCCAGTCTCAGACGCTGCGCATTATCCCGGCAGTGGGCCCACTGGCGCAGATGATTGATCCACATTTTGTGCGCCTGGTAGCCTGTTTCGTGACCTTCTGACGCTGAAGCGCGCGTTGGTTCGTCGGCAAAGAGATCGATCGCGTCATTAAATAAACCGCTGACCTGTTCTTCTCGCGACTGTCGGGTGCGCAGCAACGCTTCGAAATTCTGTACTGGCGGTAACAGCCCGGCCAGCAGGTCGCCATGTCTGGCGGCCTGGGCCTGAAGACGCCGGATCACGGTTTCAACCGGTAGCCGCGCATCATCAAACATCGGTAACAGATCGCGCACGCGGCCTCGCAGTTGTTCGCGTAACGCCTGTAAGCGCGCCTGTCGCTGTGGTGCCGATGTCGCCTGCGATAACCATTCCACCAAACGCTGCATACTGTGTTTATCCAGTGCCTGCAACGTTCCCCAATGCACGCCAGGTTTACCCATCAACTGCTGGACGGCTTCATCCAGATTTTGCTGGGTGGCAAAACGGGCATCCTGTGGAGTAATAGCCCAGACGACGCCCGGTAACGCTGATTCATGCTGCGGCTGCGTGGCGTTAACCCACTCCAGTAAGTGACGGGCGGCAGTGGACGTTTGCGAGCGAGATGCCAGAGCATTGCAAATCACCAGAACATCGGGCTGTACCTGCTGACGGTAATGGGCCAGCATCCAGCCTAATTTCGCCCGCCATAACGGATGAGGATGACTGTCTGGCGCGACCGGAATATCCAGTAAATCAACGTTATCCAGTACGCTGTTTTCAACGGTTAGCACCAGTTCGCGGGTAAGCAGCGCCAGAGAATCAAGCGAAAGGCTGACCGCATTGAGCAGTCGGCCTTCCTTAACCGGATGCACCACCACATCGCTTTGCGTATCGTTGGCGGTTAGCGCCATTTGCGTCAGGAAGTTTTCCGCCGGTAAGCCAAAATGATCGACCAGCAGGCTGAGCGGCGCCGCCAGTTCCCCGGCATGGCTGGTTTGTTGCAACATATGTGCCAGCACCAGCCATTGCTGGGTGATCTCTGGTTGCTCTCCCCACAGTAATGCCCAGGCGTGCGCCCGTGTCGTGAGATCCAGCGCAGGCAAGAGCGAGGCAAAGTGTTGCCATGTCGCATCATCAATATGTTGTCTGGCGGACGGGAGGCAAGAGCGCCAGAAACTCGCGATGGTCGCTACCTCTTCAGCGGTAACGCCGGGGACGGGGTGCGGTTGGCGAAGCGATTGCCATTTCTCCAGGCGTGATGTGATAATGGATTTTTCGACCTGGCGACAAACGGGGGACGAGCTGGTCCAGGCAATAAAGATCTGCACCAGTTCGGCTTCACTGATCAAGCGCAGGCGCAACGGCCAGCCGCTCTCGTTTGAAAAAATGTCGCGCGTAAAGCGAATAGCCATATTCGCTGGCGCATGACCCGGGTTGATGTGGCTGAAATAATCATAGTCACGGTCCGGCGTGATAATTTCCAGCTTGCCATTCTCGTTACCGCATAGCGTCGTTAACAGATGCGCTTTTGCGGATTGCGCATACCCGTACAGACCGACGCAGCCATGTGATGCGCAGGCGGCGTTGAGCGCTGACTCATCCGCTGCGGCAAGCGTAAGTTGCGCCAGCAGAGCGTCGGCTTCATCATCCAGCCGCGTTGCGTAACGGCGCGTGTTGTTAACCCACTCGATAACAGCCTGGGTGGCGTTTAACGGTTTTGTCATTTCAGGTATACACTCCCGCTATCTATCCAGTAGTGGCTGCCGCTGTGGCGACGGTCAGCCAGCGTATTCAATTTTAATGTCAGCGCATCGGCGGCGACCGGCGTCCCGTCCTGGAGCCAGGCATCACTTAATATGAACGATTCCGGGGCGCTATCTTTGCTACTGCCGCGTAATTTCAGTCGCACATTCAGTACGCCGTCGCCAGCGATGGTTTTCGCCAGTTCGGCGGAATTAATGCTCAGGCAATAGAGTGGGGTTGCCGGCCAGCGACTATTCGCCAGTTGACGAAAGCCCAACGTCACGTTGCCGCGTAGCGGAAAATGCAGGCGAGCGTCCAGCGTCGCGCCGGGTTTATCCAAATCGATCTCGTGATACCAGATGTTTTCATCGCGAAGAGTATTAACGGTATTATCCAGTACGCCAAGATAACGCACAGTCGAATACGCGCCGATATCAGCCGCTTTAAAATTGAAACGCGGCAGACGTAAGTCCAGCGCCAGGCTGCATAACATCGCGCCCACCGCGGCAGTGGATTTTGGATTGCCGATACGCCCTTGTTGACTGAAGGGATACCATTCATGTACCTGATACTTATCCATCCACACAATGCGATTAACCGGCACCGGTTGTAAGTGCCGGATGAGCGCCTGTACGCCGGGTAAACAGGTCGGTCTCCCCGTCACCAGCAAGATATCGCAGTGATAGTGGGATATCGCTTCGCAGACCGCATGAAGCGGCGTTGTCAGCGTAAACTGACCGGCCAGCAGAGCCTCCTGAAGCTGGCTAAACTGGATTTGCAACGGCACATTGAATATATCAAATGTCGGCGAACCAGACGGTAAGGCATGATCGATCGCCTGCTGGATATAGTTCATCACGTTGCTCGTTGGGCGGCGGATCAGCAGATCGCCAAATGTCGCATGTAAACCGGCAAACGGATCGTTAATGTCGCTTTGCTCCCAGGCGGAAAGTACCGCATGGCCCAGCGGCATAAATAATTGCAGCGCCGTTTGCTGGCGCAAAATGGCCTGAGTATCAATTCGTCCCGAATCGCCAAATAAGGTCGCCAGCAGGGCGGCGGCATCCGTAACGCCTGCCCGTTGCAACGCCGTTTGCAGGGAAGGGAGTACGCAACGCTGAATGATATCCAATAGCAGATCGTCCCCGGCGACTTTAAAACCTTCGCGAAACAGGAGGTGAGGCGTAATTTTTACATTGGCCCCCACGCCGTCATCTAACTGATAGTGAACGATCGCCATATCCGTCGTGCCGCCGCCGATATCAATCGATGCCACGCGCAACGCGCGCCCGGGGACGACGCCGGGTTCAGGTTGGCGATCCGGTCTGGCGAGCGCATTAAAAAAGGATTCGGTACGCCCGGCGTAATGCGAAATGGCTTCGTTATAAAGCCATACCAGTTGGCCGCAACTTGCTTCGTCCCATTCCATCTGTATTTCTGGTACCGGCACCACGCTTTTTTCACGCTGCTTAGGCGTGGTGAAATCCTCATCCTGCGGATGCCAGCCCATGGCTTTCCAGACCAACGCCAGTGCTTCAAACATTCGCTGGCGGAAAATTTCTCGCTCCTGTTTCGGCATGGCGGAAGGCAGCGTTAAAATCAGGGTGCGTAGCTGGCGCGGCGAGGCGGGAAAGCCGAGCCGCAGCCGGGTGGCGACGCTGTTAATTTGCCCCAGCGCCTGAGCCAGAATTTCGCACAACATATGCGTCATCAAGGTGCTACGGCTGTATTGCGGCGAAAAAACCGGTAGCCTTTCTTCATGCGGCAGGCGGAATAACGGCTGTCCGTCATCGTTCATCAGATTCATCAGCGGAAACGCGGTGGCAAGCGGTTCGCGCTGCGTTTTACCGTGGATCTGGCTAAAACGCCAGTCCTGCAAGGCGGGGGTTTCATCCCACAGGTAGCGGCGCGGGCTGGAGATGCCGCTGCTGCCTTCGGTGCCCACACGCTGCATAGCAAGGGCGCGAGCCTCGTCGCCCACACGCACAATGGAAGGCCAGACAAAGGCGTCGTCTCGTCCGCTTTCGACAGAAAAGTGTTGCTTGCCAAAGCGCGCTTCCGAGAATTCTACCCGGCTGGTAAATAAAGGATCGTTCAGATACTGCGGCTCGCTTAAAGAACGCACCTGAAGCTCTGCCGTCTGGCGTAACCCGTCATTCGCATCGCCATGATCCTCGATCAAGACGCCGCAGGTATGCGTATTGCCGACATCCAGAATCAGATCGACCGGGATTGCGGGCGTGCTTAACGTATGTGTCACAAACTTCACTTCCGGCACCGTAAGCTGTTCGCCTAACAGCGTCAGTAAATTCAACCAGTGCGCCTGATACTCAAAACTACGCAGCGCTTGCTGAATGGCCTGTTCCGAACGGTTTTCCACCTGTGAGGCATACTGAAGAAACGACTCGCGCAGCCAGCCGTCAATCCATGTCTGGTCAAGAAAATCGGCAACTTCTTCATCGCGCCAGGCGAGCGCAAAACGTGTGCCATTGAGCAGATCGTTTTCGCAAGGCGCCAACGCCGCAGGCATATTTTTTGCCAGCTGACTGTCGAAGGCGAGGGTGATGCGGTGTGTGTTTCCGGCGCTATCTGGCTCGCTGAGTTTACGTACCTGAATGCGCGCCCAGTTATCCGGCCCGTCAATAAAGGTACGCGGCGGATTAAAACGCAGGAACGGCAGGGGGAGCCAGATTCCGTCGAGTACATCCAGAGAATAGTGCAGCGTCTGAGTGCTTTCCGGTTTCACGACTTCGGGTTGGCCGCCAGCACGTCCTGGCAACGTGTAGCGCCCGCTGGTCAGATCAAAATCGAGGCGCAGTAGCGGGCCGTTTGCCGTTTTGCGCACAAAACGTCCGTAGTGGGCCGACTCTTGCGGCGTTAAGCCAAAATCAAGAAACTGGACGCCGCTGTTTGCAATGAGCGTGACGCTCTGTTTGTAATCACACAGATTGACCAACATAAAATCAGGCACCTATCTTTTTAAACGTCAACGGAATTGCCGCGTGGTCGCCATAACGGGCGGTACAGGTTGCGACGTCATTGACGCCTGCTTTACAGGTAATTTCCGGCATCGGATAACGTGAACCGTCGGTGCAGCGCGCATTGCCGCGACTTTTAATCATCAGCTCGCCCGTTTGATGCAGACCAGAGAAAATTTCCGCCCGACAAACCACGTTATCGCCATGTACTACGCGCGCGATGCCTTTGTTATTTTGGATCTGATAACGCAGAGAGGGCGGCTTGCCGGTAATCGGATCTTTGACATCCACACTGACGCGCCAGCTACCGTTTAAAAAGCGCGTGGTTCCAAGCTTCATCTGCGTATTGTCCATCACCAGCGCGTCTTTGGGGATAGCGGCAATGATAACAGGCGCTTCCGGCAACGGCGCCGCTTTGGGGGCGGGCGTCACCTCAGCGCGATGCAGCGGCAAATGCGCGGTGAGTTCAGGCAAGGGGGTAACGTCAGTTTTCGCGGTAGCGACAGGCGCGGCGCGAACAGGAGAGGCCCCGTCAACGGATGAAGATGGCCAGAAAAAAGGCGTGGCGACGGCGGCGATAACCACGGCAGCGACAGGTAAGCTCCACAGCGGTAGACGGCGAGCTCTTTTCGCCTCAGCGACCGGGATGGGAGTGGCCGACTTCGGCTCGCTAACGATAACGGGCGGCGCAACAGGTTCCTCCGGCATTTTCGGCGGCTCAATGACAGACGTTAACAAAGGTTCATCCGCCTGACTAAACGCCGCCTCTACCAGCGGCTTTTCTTCGGGCTCCGGCTCCGGCTCGACCAGAGGGATGTCGGGGATTGCCTCGGTTACCCGCAGGCAGTCCAGCACATCATCGCGTGTATTTTCGTTGAGATTAACGAATCCCCAGAAGGTGATAACCGGTTTGCCGTTAACCAGGAAAACATGATTTTCGCCGGGAAATTGCGTCGCTTTCTCAAGTAGCGAACCAAATAGCTGGAGCGCTGTTTTACCGGATTGCAGACTTTTGCGACTGAGTGCAGCCGCGCTTTCAAAAGTGCTGGCTAAATAACGTAAAGCCCGAGAACGTGTCTCTTCGTCAGCCGCTTTCCACGCTATCGCCTGACCTTCAATCGGCGAATACCAGTCAACCCGATCGCCATTATCGTTAAGTTGCGGAATCGCCAGACAGTCAACCATCGCCTGCTGTTTACGCAGACGAAGCGTTTCGCGAATTTGCAATGCTGATTCAAATACGGCCTGACCGCCGCCGCCCACGGCCTGATAATCATCCAGATTGCCGCTGCGCAAGAGAGATTTTGCCACGTTGTTATCCCTTAGACTTCTTCACGCGTCTACTTTACGGGGTCTATACGCAAGCAAACGGCGGAAGAAAGGCAAAAAGGCGCGAATTCTCGGTCTATTAAGCCCCGTGTTTTCACTTGACGTAAGTTAAATCAGGATGGCGGCGGCGAATGACCGCATCGGGCGACAATAACGCGTATAATAGGCGAATCATGCTGTTACAGAATAAAGAGTAGGAGAGCTTATGTCGCACCTGGAGGAAGTGAGCGCCCGCGTGGATGCCGCCATCGCGGAGAGCGTAATTGCCCATATGAATGAATTGCTGATTGCCTTGAGCGATGACGCTGAATTACGTCGCGAAGATCGTTATGTGCAGCAGCAGCGTTTACGCACGGCTATCGCGCATCACGGCAGGCAATATCAAGAAGATCGGGACGCGCGCCGCGAGCAGCTCACCAAAGGCGGCACGATCCTGTAACCCCTTAAAACTGGCGCTTCGCAATCAGCCATGCGCCAATGACCAGCAACAGCGCGCCAAACGCCGGCCCGGCCATTGCGCGTAACGTGACGCCGTGGCTACGCGCGATATCCAGCGCCAGCCCGCCGATTAACTGGCTGGCGACCAGTACCGCGATAGTCGTCGCGGCGCCAACGTTCTGATACCCGCTAATGCTGGCAAATACAAAAAATGACCCCAGCAGACCGGGGATCAATGTCCACCAGCGAACGCTGGCGACCAGCTCGCCGAAGCCCGTAGCGCCTTGCTTAAACCACAATATCGTCACAAATAAAACGATCCCTACCAGCGAGTTCAACAGCATAGCGATCAGAATCGTCGATGATGTCTGCGTAATACGCACCATAATACTGTTTTGTACCACCAGCCCGACGCCGGCGGCGATCAAAAAGATAAGCGTCAGCGACTGGTTCATCAGCAGGCGTCCGGCGCGGCGTGTTCATCAAGCTGGAGCTGCATAAACGTAAGATCTAACCAACGGCCAAATTTTACGCCGACCTGCGGCATTTGCGCGGTGACGGTAAATCCCAGCGAATGATGCAGGCGTATCGAGGCGGCATTCTGTGACTCAATACCGGCCACCATCACATGCTTGCCGCAGCGTCGGGCTTCGTCGATCAGTCTGCTGAGCAGTTTTCGCCCCAGTCCTTTCCCCTGGTGTGCCGGATGAACATAAACCGAGTGCTCGACGGTATAGCGAAAACCGTCGAAACTGCGCCAGTCGCCAAATGATGCATAGCCAGTCACCACGCCATTTTCTTCGCTTACCAGCACCGGATAGCCCAGTAATTGACGGGCCTCATACCAGGCAAGGCGATTATCCGTATCGACCGTCCGATCATTCCAGATGGCCGCAGTATGTAATACCGCATGGTTATAGATTTCGGTAATCGCGGCGCAGTCTGCTTTATCGGCAAAGCGAATCGTCATAGGGAACCCCAGGGAATGTTTACGATAGTGTTAGAAATACTATTGAAGGCGGCATAAATCAACGAATTAGCGCAAGAATTCATATTTAGCGAGAGGGGGAAGAAAGTCGTTCATAAAAGCGTCCCGCGGTGAAAGCAGCCTGATATCTGAGAGTGTTTAACTCCCTCAGAAAGCTAATGTTCGACTATTATTGATGGATTATGCCAGGCATGAGGAGAATAGAATGAAGCAACAGACCAACCGAAATCGTCGTTGGGTTTTGGCCTCGCGTCCCCACGGCGCGCCGCAGATGGATAACTTCCGCCTCGAAGAAGATGACGTCGCGACGCCCGGTGAAGGGCAGGTGCTATTGCGTACCGTTTTTTTATCACTCGACCCTTATATGCGTGGCCGCATGAGCGATGAACCCTCATATGCGCCGCCTGTTGAACCTGGCTGCGTTATGGTTGGCGGTACGGTCAGTCGCGTTGTCGCGTCGAATCATCCTGATTACCGACCAGACGAATGGGTGTTGAGTTACAATGGTTGGCAGGATTATGACATTTCAGATGGCGAAGGGTTGGTAAAGTTGGGTGATAATCCGCAACATCCTTCCTGGTCGTTGGGAGTTTTAGGGATGCCGGGGTTTACCGCCTATATGGGGTTACTGGATATCGGCCAGCCGAAAGAGGGCGAAACGCTGGTTGTCGCCGCCGCCACCGGCCCCGTAGGCGCAACGGTTGGGCAAATTGGCAAGCTGAAGGGCTGCCGGGTCGTGGGTATTGCCGGCGGCGCGGAAAAATGCCGTCATGCGACAGACGTTTTGGGATTTGATCTGTGCCTTGATCATCACGCTGATAATTTCCCACAACAGCTTGTGCAGGCCTGCCCGCAGGGTATCGATATCTATTATGAGAATGTCGGCGGTAAAGTCTTTGACGCCGTCTTACCGCTACTGAATACGTCGGCGCGAATTCCGCTCTGCGGTCTGGTCAGCGGCTACAATGCGACAGCGTTGCCGGACGGTCCAGACAGACTGCCTCTGCTGATGGCGACATTACTTAAAAAGCGTATTCGCCTGCAAGGTTTTATCATCAACCAGGACTATGGTCACCGGATACATGAGTTTCAGCAAGAAATGGGGCGTTGGATCAAAGAAGGGAAAATACATTACCGGGAGCAGATTACTGATGGGCTGGAAAATGCGCCAGAAGCGTTTATGGGGCTGCTGGCGGGGAAGAACTTTGGCAAAGTCGTGATACGTTTAGCGGACGATGCGTAAAGAAAAAATGGCGGCATTATGTCGCCATAAAAATGTGCAAATTTTAAAATTCCGGCTTTACTTATATTCATCATTCAGATCGCGGTGGGGCAGCTTATCTCGCTCAGCGGCCTGAACCGGTCAAAAATCTCGATACATGAAGGAATGACGGAGATAAAACGGTTGCCATAAAGAAACCTGTATTGTTGTAAAAGATGAGAATATCACGCAAGTAAATTATCACTTTTATTTATTTGGCCGTTCAGGCCTGGATTATCTTTTTTACAATTAAGTTCCGAAACTTCTTCGGGACTCGATTGCGATGTTGTTCTGCCAAGAGGTGAAGGAAGGAAAATGCCGGGTACGGAAAAAACACAACATATAAGCCTGACCACACAGGTTGAAAATCGGTTAAAGCATCAATTGTCTATTGGCGCATTAAAACCAGGCGCAAGGCTTATCACTAAAAATATCGCTCAAGAGTTAGGCGTCAGTATTACGCCAGTGCGTGAGGCCCTGTTAAGGCTGGTCTCTTCCAGTGCTTTGGCGGTGGCGCCAGCACAGGCGTTTATGGTGCCGGAGATCTCGCTGGAAAGTTTGCTGGAAATTAATACGATTCGTACTGCCCTGGAGGAGATGGCGGTGGTCGCCGCTGCGGGTAAGATTACCCCGGATCGTGAGCAGACGCTGAATGCGCTATTAGATGAATTTCAACAGGCGCTGGAAAGTGGCGTTATGGAGAAAATTCTTTTGGCCAACCGCGCATTCCGCTTTGAGATCTACCACTACGCGGATATGCCAACCCTGTATGCCATGATCGAGCAATTATGGGTACGCCTGGGGCCAAGCCTGCATTTTTTATATGATAATTTTAAACTTGATGATTATCAAAACGGCGTTAATCTGTACAGAAAATTGCTTAATGCGTTAGTGACTGGTGATAAAGAAGCCAGTCGCCACTGCCTACAGAACGTTTTGCAACAAAACGTAGCGACGATTAAAAATCAGTACTTCATGTAACTTTCATGAAACTATGACTAATCAATAGCGGGGATGCCCCGCTATTGCCGGATATTTATTCAAATTGCCATACCAGATTAATCCCCACGCCATAGTTACGCCCTGGCGCTGGCTCATAATATCGGCCATTAGATTCATTAACGATCACCGAACCGATATATTCTTTATCAAATAGATTATCTACCCGCCCAAAAATATCGACGGTAAGCTGACTGTAATTAAATTTATACCCTGTATTTAGTCCAACAACGGTATACGAAGGCGCTTTGGCGGTATTTTCATCATTGGCCATGATATCGCCCATATACCGAACGTCTGTTCCGGCGTACCACCCCTCATCCGGGATAAAACCTAATGAGGCGAATCCCATATTACGGGCGATGCCGGGCATCCGGTTTCCATCACAGTTTTGCCCCTGACAAACGTTACTGCGATAGGTCGCATCCAGCCAGGTCCATGATGCTTTCACCCGCCAGTCGCCGGCGAAGCGCTGGTCCAACGCGAGCTCTGCGCCCTGGCGGCGCGTTTTGCCCGCGTTTTTGTAGGTAGTGCGTCCTCCCATACTACTGGCGACGACAATTTCATCATCGGTATCGGTTTGAAATAACGCGGCGGTCAACAAGCCATTGCCAATCCGCGTTTTACTGCCGACTTCCACCGTATCATTGGTCGACGGTTTGAGGTCAAAGTTGAACCCGCTTTGGCCGTCAGCGCGATAAGAAAGTTCATTGATAGTGGGAGTTTCAAATCCGCGACCGGCAGCAAGATAGAGATTCCAGGCGTCAGTTAACGCATATTTTAGCGATCCGGCGGGTAGCCAGTGGTGATAGCTGGCGTCGCCGCTATCATCGCCATTGCCGGGCGCGATATAGTGATCGTTAGAATCGAACCACACGGAACTGTAGCGCACGCCAGCATCCAGCGAGAGTTTTTGCGTAAGCTGCCACTGGGTTTGCAGATAAGGATCGACATTCCACATCAGGTTACGCTCATCCCGCCGTAAATCGCCTTTATGCCCGAACTCAGGGGTGCCGTTGTTGAGACGGAAGTTATTGTAACCATTGCGGTTTTCGCTCATATTTTCATAATTTACTCCGCCAGTGAAGGTGACCGGCACACCTAATTCTCCCCGGTGAGTCCAGCGGGAATCAATTCCCTGATAGTGGCGTTGCAGTGTAATTACGCCGCCAGCCTGGGCTGGTTTTAGCTGTGCCACCAGGGGAATAGACTGGTATTGCGTGGTTTCCCGCTCTCCGGCGTAGGCCATCACGCTGATATCATCCTGCGCGCTGAGCTGACGTTCATAACGCAATCCTGCCTGAGTTTGTTTGATGGTTTTACGCGTATTGTACTGTTCAGCGCGCGGCGCCTGTTGCGGATCGGCTTTCCATTCAGATTCGGTAAGTCCGCCGGGATCGTCCGCCTTAATGTCCACACTATTAAAAATCAGCGAAAGTTTACTGACATCGTCAAGGCGCACGCCCAGTTTGGCATTAGCCAGATTTTTTCGCGCGCCGCTGTGATCGCGGTAGCCGTGGGTGGTGAAACGGGTAGTCGATACCGTGTAATCCACGTCGCCAGGCTGTGTGCCGTCCCCCATCGCGCCCGTGGCTTTTAACCCATAGCGCCAGCTTCCATAACTGCCGTAGTAGCTGCTGGCCTCAAGGGTGGGCGGCTGTCTCCCGGTTTCGGTGGTGACATTTATCACGCCGCCGGAAGCATTGCCGTATAGCGCTGAGAAGGGGCCGCGTAACACTTCAACGTTTTGTATGCTGTTAATATCAATATTCGAAATCTGGCCTTGTCCATCCGGCATGGTGGCGGGAATGCCATCAACATACAGACGAATGCCGCGCACGCCAAAGGCGGAACGCGAGCCAAATCCACGGATAGAGATTTGCAGATCCTGCGCGTAGTTCTGCCGGTTCTGCACCTGCAATCCCGGGACGCTGGTTAAAGACTCAGATAAATTAACGCGCGGCGTCGCCAGACGCATGTCTTCTCCCTCAATGACGCTAACGGCGGCAGGTGTATCCAGCTCGGATACGGTTTGCGGCGTTGCGGTGACTATCATGGTTTGTTCATTGGGCGCGCTGGCGGCCTGAAGGACCGGGGAGAAGGTCAGAGGCAATAAGAGGGCGGGATAAAGTCGCTGTCTAACGGAAATAATTTTCATGAAAATGCCGGATAAATGTAAGCGTATCAACGGAAAACGTGACATTAAGGGTAGTCAATATGTAAAGTTTTGAAATTTTAATCGCACATTAAGTTAAGAAAATGTGCGGTATTTAAGAGCCATGACATTCGCAGGCGAGGAAAAGCTCCACTTTCTGATAAATAATGATTATTATTCTCAACTTATAATAAGTGCGGAACGAAGATCCCGCGCAGCGAAGTAGTGTGAAGCAGCTATACACGTTTTTATCAAAGGGAGTCGTCATGCACTTACGTCATCTTTTTTCGCCGCGCCTGCGTGGTTCTTTATTGTTAGGTTCGCTCCTCGTCGCATCCTCATTTAGCACGCTGGCGGCGGAAGACATGCTGCGTAAAGCGGTAGGCAAAGGCGCTTATGAGATGGCCTGGAGTCAGCAAGAAAACGCGCTCTGGCTGGCTACATCGCAAAGCCGTAAACTGGATAAAGGCGGCGTAGTTTATCGTCTCGACCCGGTGACGCTGGAAATCACGCAAGCGATTCATAACGATCTCAAGCCGTTCGGCGCCACCATCAATGCCGCGACCCAAACGCTGTGGTTTGGCAATACCATTAACAGCGCTGTTACCGCGATTGATGCCAAAACGGGTGATGTAAAAGGTCGTCTGGTACTTGATGCGCGCAAACGTACTGAAGAGGTTCGTCCGTTACAGCCCCGTGAGCTGGTTGCCGATGCGGCGACCAACACGATCTACATTAGCGGTGTTGGTAAAGAGAGTGCTATTTGGGTAGTGGATGGCGAAACCATCAAACTGAAAACGACGATCGAAAATACCGGCAAAATGAGTACGGGTCTGGCGCTCGACAGTAAAGCGCAACGCCTGTACACCACCAATGCGGATGGCGAATTTATCACCATCGATACCGCCAGCAATAAAATTCTCAGTCGTAAGAAGTTGCTGGATGACGGTAAAGAACACTTCTTTATTAACCTGAGTCTCGATACCGCAGGTCATCGCGCGTTTATCACCGACTCGAAGGCGACTGAAGTCCTGGTTGTCGATACCCGTAATGGCAATATTCTTGCCAAAATCGCGGCGCCTGCTTCTTTGGCCGTCCTGTTTAACCCGACACGTAACGAGGCGTATGTGACACATCGTCAGGCAGGTCAGGTCAGCGTGATCGATGCGAAGACCTATAACGTTGTTAAAACGTTCGATACGCCGACGTACCCGAATAGCCTGGCGCTATCGGCAGACGGTAAAACGCTCTACGTCAGCGTGAAGCAGAAATCGACACGTGAACAGGAAGCGACGCAGCCGGATGATGTTATTCGCATTGCTTTGTAAATAGGGTATGGAGGGGGAAACCCCTCCAGTCATCTCTTTAAACGCACCGATACGCCTCGTTACACCCCGCCGATAGCCTGATGATTCTGTGAGAATTACACTGCCTTTTTGCTGTAGTTAACTCATTATATTCACGAGGAAAATATGAAAAAGTTATTTATATGCTCAGGTTTGGGCATGATGTTTTTTATGCTTGCGGGTTGCACAACCAACTATGTAATGACGACGAAGAATGGGCAAACGATCGTAACTCAGGGTAAGCCGCAGTTAGATAAAGAGACGGGGATGACCAGTTATACCGATCAGGAAGGCAACCAGCGGGAAATTAACAGCAATGATGTGGCGCAGTTGATTAAGGCTGACTAAGCATTGGGCGCAATGCGGTGTTGGCGGCAACCCGCATTAAACCCGGCAGGCCTGGGGCTGCCGGGGAAGGGTAATGTTATGTCGCTGCTTCTTCTTTCAATACGACACTCTCTGTCGAATCCGCCGTCACTGGCGCAGTTCGATGGATCTCCGCCACGCGACGTCGCACGCCAAACCAGCCGGCGATCAGCAGAATGGCGATCAGCGGCAACGAGGCGATAGTGTAAGTTCCATTCGGGTAGTCAAACGCCATAAGTACCAGCACGCTTAGTAAAAACAGCAGCGTTAGCCAGGAGGTAAAAGGCGCGCCGGGCAGTTTAAAACTGACGTCTGCAGCTTTGCCTTCTTTTATCGCCTGGCGTAAACGCATCTGGCACACCATGATAAACGCCCACGACGCGATAATGCCGAGCGAGGCAAAATTAAGAACGATCTCAAACACGCGGGAGGGGACCAGGTAATTCAGGAACACACCGACCACGTAAACCACCAGAGTCGCCAGAATACCCGCATAGGGCACATGCTGACGGCTCATTTTCGCCATGAATTTCGGCGCGGAACCCCCCATCGACATTGAACGTAAAATTCTCCCCGTACAGTAAAGCCCGGAGTTCAGGCTGGAAAGCGCGGCGGTTAACACCACGATATTCATAATACTGCCGATATAAGGCACGCCAAGTTTAGAAAAGAAGGTGACAAACGGACTTTGCCCCGCCTGGTAGGCGTTCCACGGCAGCAGCAAAACCAGCAATACGACCGATCCTACATAGAAAAGACCAATACGCCAGATCACGCTATTGATGGCTTTTGGCACCATCGTCTGTGGATCTTTGCACTCCCCAGCGGCGGTACCGACCAGTTCAATCGACGCAAAAGCGAACACTACGCCCTGAATCAGTACCAGCGCGGGCAACAGGCCGTGCGGGAAAAATCCGCCATTATCTGTAATCAGGTGAAAACCGGTGGCATTACCCTCAAGCGGTTGACCGGTACCGAGAAAAATCGTGCCTACCACCAGGAAGATAACAATGGCGAGTACTTTTATCAGCGCGAACCAGAACTCCATTTCGGCAAACCATTTTACGCCGATCATGTTCATGGTACCGACAATGGTTAACGCGCCGAGCGCAAACACCCATTGCGGAACGTCGCCAAATGCACCCCAGTAGTGCATATATAACGCCACTGCGGTGATATCGACGATCCCGGTCATCGCCCAGTTAATAAAGTACATCCAGCCTGCGACGTAGGCCGCTTTTTCACCCAAAAACTCACGGGCGTAGGAGACGAAACTCCCGCTGGAAGGGCGATGCAATACCAGTTCGCCCAGCGCGCGTAAAATGAAAAAAGAAAAAATGCCGCATATCAGATAGACCAGCGCCAGTGCCGGTCCGGCCATTTGCAATCGGGCGCCTGCACCTAAAAATAAACCGGTGCCAATTGCGCCGCCGATAGCAATCATCTGAACCTGACGATTCCCCATCGCTTTGTGATACCCCTCTTCATGGGCGTTCAGCCAGCGTCGTTTCGCCGCATGTTGTTCTGCGGCGTGCGTAGTCTGTGTTTTCATTACGTTACCTGTTATAGCCTGTCCTGACAGAAAAATTCCTTATGCCGCGACGGGCGCTCACCAATCGATTGCCTGCAATGGCGAATGCCGCTTTTCCCTGATTCTGTGACAGGGATAAAACCGCCGGCGGAGCATCCTACCTGCAATTGTTAAATGACGCAAAACATACGGAAAGAAGAAAATGAGGATGTCGTGTTTATTTGTGCGGTCAGATGTGGTGCGGTGTGGTCACGATTCAGCCAGATAAGCTTTCAGCACAAATCCGCAGTGATTGCGTTGCGCAATAATTAATCAGGGTTAATCCCTGCAGGGATTTATGGTCATAGATATGACTTCGAACGATAAACCACCTGACGATATTGAAGCAGCATAAGATCAGGCCGTTGCGCCTGTTATTCTCATTTCCTCCTGAAAATGTATGCCTTTGAGCAATTTTGTTGATTGACATATCGTCATAATGAGAGAGGAGTAGGACATATAAAGCTATTGAGCAAAATTTGAAGGAGTAGGATATGCCACATACATCAGTTTCTACCTATGCCAGAGCTTTATCAGGAAATAAGCTACCTCATGTTGCTGCAGGAGATTATGAAAATAAATTATCAACAAAAATCATGAAAGGCATCTTGTATGTGCTTACAGCAGGATTAGCCTACGGATTTACAAGAGTAATTGAACATTATTGTAATGTTACGCCTAAAGTTGCGGAGTTCTGTGCCAATGCAGGGAATATCCATAATCACCTTGCTGATGCTGTACGTGATGGACTGTTTACTATAGATGTCGAGCTTTCTGATGGTCGGATGTTAACATTCGAACAACTCTCGCTGATGGCTGGACGTGAGCCAATCGTCAGGATATCGGATGGCGAACATACCGTTGAGGTTAAGGGGTCCTTTGAAGATATCTGTATGAGACTGGAAGAGGGCTTTTTTGAGGCGCCAGCGTACTATAATTATGATATTGATGAAAAATATAAAACCGTCAGAGAGCGAATGGCAGCATATAATGCCTTACCTCAGGCATTAGGCGCCATTCCGTGTTTAGAATATTATATCGCTCGGGCCAGCAACATGCAGGAGGCGAAAGCGCAATGGGCGGCCGACATAAAAGCTCGCTACCATAACTATTTGGACAATTATTAAAAAGCGTTTATGTTTAGCCAGTTTTGTTAGAAATCAGACTCGCTGAGCCGGCGTTAAAAATTTTAACACGCCGCTATTTTGGCGGCGTGTCGCAAAGAGATTCTCAGAACCCGATTTCCGTTTGTACGCCAAAATTCCACGTACCTCCGGCGCGACAGCCGGCCTGTCTTATTTTTTTCAAAAGTATCCAACGCTATTCCACGGATAGGGTATCCTGTTGCGCAGCGATATCCGCCTCAGCCTGTGTGCCGAACGCAAGCATTAATGTTAATGGAAGCCTCAGATGACCTCTTTTTTACATGCTTATTTTACGCGATTACATTGTCAGCCGTTGGGGGCTCCTACGGTTGAAGCGCTCAGAACGCTTCACTTAGCGCACAACTGCGCGATTCCTTTTGAAAATCTGGATGTGCTACTGCCTCGTGAAATACAGCTCGATGAGACGGCATTAGAGGAGAAACTGCTTTATGCCCGACGCGGTGGATACTGTTTTGAACTGAATGGCCTGTTTGAACGCGCGTTACGCGACATCGGTTTTAACGTCCGAAGCTTATTGGGGCGGGTCATTCTGTCTCATCCCGCCAGTTTACCGCCACGCACGCACCGTTTGCTGCTGGTTGATGTTGAGGATGAGCAGTGGATCGCGGACGTGGGGTTTGGCGGCCAAACGCTAACCGCGCCGCTTCGTCTGCAGGCCGAAATTCCCCAGCAGACGCCACATGGCGAATACCGCCTGATGCAGGAGGGGAGCACATGGATTTTACAATTCCGCCACCATGAGCACTGGCAGCCGATGTACTGTTTTGATCTGGGGGTGCAGCAGCAGAGCGATCATGTGATGGGCAATTTCTGGTCGGCTCACTGGCCGCAATCCCATTTTCGTCATCATTTGTTGATGTGCCGCCATTTGCCTGATGGCGGCAAGCTGACATTAACGAATTTCCACTTCACGCGTTACCACCAGGGACATGCCGTTGAACAGGTCAATGTACCGGATGTGCCGTCGTTGTATCAGTTACTTCAGCAGCAGTTTGGTCTCGGCGTAAATGATGTAAAGCACGGTTTTACCGAGGCGGAGCTGGCCGCGGTAATGGCTGCATTTGATACCCATCCGGAGGCGGGAAAATAATTTTTTGCCGCGAGGATTTGCGGGCCTGACAAAGATTAAAAAGTAATGGCCCATTCGGCATGAAACAGAATGACCGCCTGGCCGGAGATGGTGACGTTTTCCGGCTGGTTATCGCGAATGGTGACGGTAACATCAACAGTACCCTCTTTGCCTAAAGCGCGCCCCTGATGGCCTTGAATCTGCAGCGTTTTACCGTCATGCGCCATCAGGCCATGATGGACGAGCCATGCCCCCATCGGGCCATTGGCGTTTCCCGTTACCGGATCTTCCACAATTCCTATCGCCGGGGAAAACATTCGCCCATCGGTTTCGTTTTTTCCCGGACGAATCTGGAAAGGAAAAAAGCCGTTACAGCCAATTTGCTGGCTGATTGCCGTCAGGGCTGCCAGATTCGGCGAAAGGGCATCAATATCAACGTCTGGTTTGAGCAGGATCATCACTTTTGCATGTCCTGTTGAAGCCACCTGAATTGGCGCTCCCGGCACGATATCATCTTCAGTCAGGTTCAGTGCGGTGATGATGGCAGCCCGAATCTCTCCGACTAGCGGTGGTTCAAAAGAGGGCTGACCTTGTTCCAGCGTGATGCGATAGTCGTTGTGTTCGGCATGAATTTCAACGCGATGACGGCCCGCTAACGAGGTTTGCCAGACGGTGGTGTTTCCCAACCCCAGTACCGTTGCCCGAACATAATGCGCGGCCACGGTGGCATGACCACAGATGGGGACTTCTACTGTCGGTGTAAAGTAGCGTATGCGCACATCACTCTCTTCGCTTTTTAGCAAAAAGGCGGTTTCCGAGTGACGAAGTTCACGGGCAATCAGCTGCATCTGCGCGTCGCTTAGCGTATCCGCATGTAAGACAACGCCAGCAGAGTTGCCGCGAAAGGGTTCGCCGGTGAAGGCGTCAACATGGTAAATCTGAGGTTTCATTGATGTTCTCCTTTGACTGAAGAATCATCATAGCCTGTGCGTTGCCGAATGACGACGCCCATGTGTTTTCTTTGCCCGGTAAGCGTACCCCCGGGCAAAGAGAATTAGCGGCGGGTACGAACAATCTGGTAGCGACGGGTGAAATACTCAAACGGCGCGCTCCAGACATGAACCAGACGGGTGAACGGGAAGAGCAGGAAAATAGTCATTCCCAGCACCAGATGAATGCGGAAAACAAACGCCACACCGCTCAGCATTTCCGAAGACCCGCCGCGGAAGGTGACAATACTTTGCGCCCAGCCCACCAACTTCATCATTTCGCTGCCATCCGGATATTGCGCCGAAAACGGAATGGTGCTCAGGCCAAGCAGGCACTGAATCAGCAAAATGCTCATGATGATAATATCAGGTGTAGTGGATGTCGCCCGCACACGCTGATTGGTCAGACGACGCCACAGTAATCCCGCGCCGCCGATCAACGTTAATACGCCGCACACGCCGCCGAGGATCATCGCCATCTGCTGCTTTACCGCAATCGGCAGGAACCAGGCATACATCCAGTGTGGCGTCAGCATCCCAAACAGATGGCCAAAGAAGATCCCCAGAATGCCAATATGGAACAGATTCGACCATATCACCATCCCACGCTTGTCCAGCATCTGGCTGGACGACGCGCGCCAGGTATATTGTCCGTAGTCATAGCGCAGCCAACTGCCGAGGAAGAATACCGTGGCGCAAATATAGGGGTAGATGTCGTAAAAAAAGACGTTCAGGTACTGTATCATTTCGGGCCTCCCGCGCTGACGTCGACGTACTGCGGCGCCGCGTCCTGGCTAAAGCGTCGTTGATAATGGTGTAACGGTGAACTGTCACAGGTCGTGGCGTTATCTTCGATAAACTTCACCTGTTCTTCTTCCCAGACGGCATCCAGTGCCTGACGGGTATCATCCCGCGATTCCTGAACAATCTGCTTGGTGACACTGTCACTTGTAAGCGTACTGCCCGCCAGCGTCAGCAGGGCGTCAAACAGTTGATACCACGGCGCTCCTCGCTGTTTCAGACGACCGCCCAGTAGCGCCAGAATAGGGGCAATATTCTGTAATCCCTCGTGCGCTTCCGCTTCCGGCAACACGCTTAAGTACTCCAGATAGAGCGGCAGGTGATCCGGCAGTTCGCGGCAGTTGAGGTGCAGGCCCACGGTTTCATACTGGCTTAACAAATCGACCATCGCCTGGCCGCGATCGCGGGACTCCGCATGAACATGCTCGAATAACAGCAATGAAGTGGCGCGCCCGCGGTCAAACACTTCGCACCATTCTGCTTGTTTATCCAGTAACGGCGCATAAAGCAGCTCGCGAGTGAAGTTGGCCAGCATTGGCGCATCGTGTTGGATTAGGGCAAGCGCTTCATCCCGACATTCCCACAACTCGTCGTCCGGATACTCCATCAACAGGCCAATCGCTTTGAGGATTTGCATTATTCCCCCTCCGCTTTATCACGTACTTCGGTGATATTGATGGCATCAATACGGCTACTGTTGAACAGGTTGAATTTGGTATCCGAGCCGTGACAACCGTCGCCAAAAGTAAAGCCGCAGCCGTTGCGCTCCGGAAAGGCATCGCGCGCCATTTCCCGGTGGCTGGTGGGAATGACAAAACGATCTTCATAATTGGCAATCGCCAGGTAGCGATACATCTCTTCAACCTGTTGTACGCTCAGACCGACTTCGTCAATGGCGCGGGTATCCGTCACGCCTTCAACCGTCTGCGAGCGCATGTAGTGGCGCATCGCCATCATCCGCTTTAGCGCCCGAATGACCGGGCCGGTATCGCCCGCGCTGAGCATATTGGCCAGGTACTGGACTGGAATACGCAGCGTTTCCACCGCCGGCAGAATATTGCCATTGTGCGGCAACCCGCCCGCGTCGGCGTATGACTGGATGGGCGATAGCGGCGGTACGTACCAGACCATCGGCAGGGTACGGTATTCCGGGTGCAGCGGAAGCGCCAGCTTCCAGTCCATCGCCATTTTGTACACCGGCGACCGTTGGGCGGCGTCGATGACGTTTTGCGGGATGCCCTGTTTAAGCGCCTCTTCGATGACCGCCGGATCGTGCGGATTGAGAAACACATCGCACTGACGTTCATACAAATCTGTCTCGTGTTCGGTACTGGCCGCTTCTTCAATCCTGTCGGCGTCGTAGAGCAGAACGCCAAGATAACGGATGCGCCCGACGCAGGTTTCCGAGCAAACGGTCGGCTGGCCGGATTCAATACGCGGATAGCAGAATATGCACTTCTCAGACTTGCCGCTCTTCCAGTTAAAGTAGATTTTTTTGTACGGGCAGCCGCTGATACACAAACGCCAGCCCCGGCATTTATCCTGGTCGATTAGCACGATGCCGTCTTCTTCACGCTTATAAATAGCGCCACTTGGGCAGGTGGCGACACAACTGGGGTTCAGGCAGTGT